>Ga0302231_10000002_pt1 | contig 282229 bp, 268 predicted proteins | sample II_Palsa_N2_2_FD_193522 | JGI IMG/M metagenome (GOLD analysis project Ga0302231, IMG submission 193522) | Peat permafrost microbial communities from Stordalen Mire near Abisko, Sweden - II_Palsa_N2_2 | ecosystem: Environmental > Terrestrial > Soil > Palsa > Peat permafrost | place: Sweden...
GGCCTGATCAACACGGTCTATTACCTGGTCCGGGTCGAGGAGTAAGCATCATGCGTCTTAATGACATTCAGCCGAACGCCGGTTCGCACAAGACGCGCCTGCGCGTTGGTCGCGGTATCGGTTCGGGTATGGGCAAAACCGCTGGTCGCGGACATAAGGGTCAGCACGCCCGCGCCGGTGGTACCCACAAGTACGGTTTCGAGGGCGGCCAGATGCCGCTGCAGCGTCGGTTGCCGAAGGTTGGCTTCCGTTCGTTGAAGCGTGTCGAGAGCCAGGAAGTGTTCCTGTATCAGCTCGCCAATCTCAAGAGTGACGTGATCGACGTCGTCGTGCTGCATCAGGCTGGCCTGATCTCCAGCCGCGCGAAGCGGGTCAAGGTTGTTCTCAAGGGTGAAATCGGTCGTGCGGTGAAGTTGTCGGGTCTGCTGGCTACGGTCGGCGCCAAGGCAGCCATCGAAGCGGCCGGCGGCAGCGTGGAGTAATCGACCGTGGCTGCAGCTAAGGGCGCACAGCTCGGCAAGCTCGGCAAGTTGACGGAGCTTCGTCAGCGAATCTTCTTCGTGATTGCCGCGTTGGTGGTGTTTCGGCTCGGTTCGTTCATTCCGGTGCCGGGTGTCAACCCGGAAGCGATGAGCAAGCTGGTCAACGGCAACGGCCTGATGGACATGTTCAACATGTTCTCCGGTGGTGCCTTGTCAAGGTTCTCGGTATTCGCGCTCGGCGTGGTTCCCTACATCTCGGCATCGATCGTGTTCCAGATGATGGGCTCGGTCATCCCGAGCCTGCAGGGGCTGCGCAAGGAAGGCGACGCCGGCAAGCGCAAGATGACCACGTATACGCGTTTTGCGACGGTGGGACTGGCAGCATTCCAGTCGTTCGGTATCGCAGTGGCGTTGCAGGGTCAGGCGGGAGTGGTCTACACGCCGGGTATGGGTTTCATCATGTCGTCCGTGGTTGGGTTGACGGCTGGCACGATGTTCCTGATGTGGCTGGGTGAGCAGATGACCGAGCGTGGCATTGGCAACGGTATTTCGTTGTTGATCTTCGCGGGTATCGTTTCCGGCCTGCCGGGTGCGGTGGTGCATACGCTCGGGATGTCCAGCAACGGTGAGTTGTCGTTGCTCAAGCTACTGATGGTGCTTGGCCTGGTGTTGGCGACGACGGCGTTCGTGGTGTTCATGGAGCGCGCCCAGCGGCGCATCACGGTGAACTACGCACGACGCTCCGGTGGTCAGCGCGCTTACATGAACCAGACCTCGCATCTGCCGCTGAAGATCAATATGGCGGGTGTGATTCCGCCGATCTTCGCATCGAGCTTGCTGATGTTCCCGGCAACCGCGGTCGCATGGTTCAGCACTGGTCATCAGTCGCGCTGGTTGCAGGATCTGACGCAGTCGTTGAGCCCTGGCAATCCGCTGCATGACATCGTGTTTTCGGTATTGGTGATTTCTTTTGCGTTCTTTTATACGGCGATCGTGTTCAACGCCGAAGAGACGGCCGATAACCTCAAGCGTTCGGGTGCCCTGATTCCGGGTATCCGTCCGGGCAAGGCCACGGCGAACTACGTGGATTCGGTGATGACCCGTTTGACTGGTGTCGGAGCCTTGTACCTGGTGCTGGTGTGTCTGGTGCCGTCGTTCATGCAGAATGCTTGGCATGTACCGTTTTATTTCGGCGGCACGTCGCTGCTGATCGTGGTGGTGGTGGTGATGGATTTCACGGCTCAGGTGCAGGCGCATCTGGTCAGTCACCAGTACGAGAGTCTGCTCAAGAAGGCTAATTTGCGCCGCAGCTGATGCTGTAGCGGATGGTCAAAGTCGGGGAGTGGCGGCACCGCGGTGTCGCAGGGCTTTCCAGTTAGGGTAATTCAGGTTAGAATTGCGCGTTTACCGCGCACGAAACACATCGGAGAAAGTACATCATGGCGCGCATCGCGGGTGTCAATTTGCCGGTCCAGAAGCATGTCTGGGTTGGTCTGCAGAGCATTTTCGGTATCGGCCGCAGCCGGGCCAAGAAAGTCTGCGTGGATGCTGGCGTGGTTCCCACCACCCAGATCAAGTCCCTCAGTGAAGGCGAGGTGGAGAAAATCCGCCACGAAATCGCTAAATACACCGTCGAAGGTGATCTGCGCCGTGAGGTGGGTATCGCCATCAAGCGTCTGATGGACCTGGGTTGCTACCGTGGTCTGCGCCACCGTCGTGGCCTGCCGGTGCGCGGCCAGCGCACGCGTACCAACGCACGTACCCGTAAGGGTCCCCGTCGCGCGATCAAGAAGTAACGGATTCGAATATGGCTAAGCCGGTCAAAACCAAGAAGAAGATCAAGCGCGTTGTCACGGATGCCGTGGCACACGTGCAGGCCTCCTTCAACAACACCATCGTCACCATCACCGATCGCCAGGGCAATGCCTTGTCGTGGGCTACTGCCGGCGGCGCCGGTTTTCGTGGCTCACGCAAGTCGACCCCGTTCGCTGCGCAGGTTGCCGCCGAAAAGGCTGGCCGCGCTGCTGGCGAGTACGGCGTCAAGACGGTGGAAGTGCGCATCAAGGGCCCAGGCCCGGGCCGCGAGTCGGCGGTGCGTTCACTGAACGCGTTGGGCTACAAAGTGCTCAACATCATCGATGTCACGCCGATTCCGCATAACGGCTGCCGTCCCCCCAAGAAGCGTCGAGTCTAAGGAGCATACCCATGGCCCGTTATCGTGGAGCTACCTGCAAACTCGCCCGTCGTGAGGGTGCAGATCTCAGCCTGAAGAGCCCGGCGCGTGCGCTGGATTCCAAGTGCAAGCTGGAAAACAAGCCCGGTCAGCATGGCGCGAACAAGCGCATGCGCATGTCCGACTATGCCGTGCAGTTGCGTGAGAAGCAGAAGGTCAAGCGCATCTACGGTGTGCTTGAGCGTCAGTTCAGCAACTACTACAGCAAGGCTGCGACGTCCAAGGGCAACACTGGTGAAAACCTGTTGCGCTTGCTCGAGAGCCGTCTGGACAACGTCGTCTATCGCATGGGCTTTGCGGTGACCCGCGCCCAGGCTCGTCAGCTGGTTGCCCACAAGGCAATCCTGGTGAATGGCAAGAAGGTGAACATTCCTTCCTACCAGGTTCGTCCGGGCGACGCGATTGCGCTGACCGAGCGTGCACGCACCCAGTTGCGCGTGCAGGAAGCGGCGACCATTTTCGACACCATGGATCTGCGTCCGATCTGGGTCGAAGTCGACGCCAAGAAATTTGAAGGTACGTTCAAGTCGGTGCCGGATCGCGGTGATCTGCCGTCCGATATCAATGAAGCACTGATCGTCGAGCTTTACTCGAAGTAATTACCGGAGCTCTGCATGGCAGTTTCGTCAACTAGTGTGCTGCGGCCCCGAGGCCTCAGCGTCGAACAGCTCGGAGCTAACCGCGCCAAAGTGGTGGTCGAGCCGCTCGAGCGTGGCTTCGGCCATACCCTGGGCAACGCGCTGCGTCGCGTGCTGCTCTCCTCGATCCCTGGCAGTGCCATCGTCGAGGTTGAAATCGATGGCGTGCTGCATGAGTACACCACGCTGGAAGGTTTGCAGGAGGACGTTATTGAAGTCCTGCTCAACCTGAAGGATGTGGCCATTCTTCAGCACACCGGCGATGAAGTGACGCTTACCCTGTCCAAGAAGGGCAAGGGCGTGGTCACGGCCGGCGACATCGTCGTCGATCATTCGGTTGAGATCATCAACCCGGATCACGTGATCTGTCATTTGACCAAGGACGTCACGCTCAACATGCGCCTGAAGGTGCGTCGCGGCGTCGGCTACCAGCCGGCCAGCACGCGCCAGCATCCGGATGATGAAGCGCGTCCGATCGGTCGCCTGCAGCTGGATGCCTCGTTTGCGCCAGTATTGCGCGTGGCTTACGAAGTGGACGCAGCTCGTGTCGAGCAGCGCACCAACCTCGACAAGCTGGTTCTCGATATCGAGACGAACGGCACAATCGGCGCTGAAGATGCGGTCCGCAAGGCCGCTGAAATCATCAACGACCAGCTGTCGGTGTTTGGTGACTTCTCGCGTCGCGAGAGCGCTACCGACAAGGCCGAGAAGAGCGGTTTCGACCCGTTGTTGCTGCGTCCGATCGATGATCTGGAACTCACCGTGCGTTCGGCGAACTGCCTGAAGGCCGAGAGCATCTACTACATCGGCGATCTGGTACAGAAGACCGAAGTCGAGCTGCTGAAGACGCCGAACCTGGGCAAGAAGTCGCTGACCGAAATCAAGGATGTGCTGGGCGGGCGTGGTCTGGCTCTCGGCATGAAGCTTGAGAACTGGCCGCCGCCGGGTCTGTCGCACGGTATGCAGCTGGGTTGATAAGTTGTTTTTGCGATCACGCATGATCGCAGCGGTACCGGCGGACTGGCGAGTTTGAGCTTAGCTCTCTCGCCAGGCGCCAGAAGCAGCCATTCGTGGCTGCTGCGGTATTTTTGCGATCATCCTTGATCGCTGTTTGTAAGCTGCTTGGTGAGCGGGTAATTGACGCCTTCGCCAAGCGCCAGAGGCGGCCATCCATGGCCGCACTTCTCACAAGAGCCCGTTCCGTAGAGGCTCCTAATAGCGGGTTTACCGCGGGAAGTCGGACCTGAGTGCCGGCTTTTCATAACAACAGATAGAGAGTTATTGCCATGCGCCACCAAAAATCTGGACGCAAGCTCAACCGCACCAGCAGCCACCGCGAAGCGATGTTCAAGAACATGGCCTCGTCGCTGATCAAGCATGAGTTGATCCGTACCACCCTGCCCAAGGCGAAGGAGCTTCGCCGCGTTGCCGAGCCGCTGATCACGCTCGCGAAGGAAGACGGTGTTGCAAATCGCCGCCTTGCGTTCTCGCGCTTGCGTGACAAGGAAGCGGTCGGCAAGCTGTTCGTCGAGCTGGGCCCGCGTTACCGCGAGCGTCCCGGCGGTTACCTGCGTATCCTCAAGTGCGGTTTCCGCCCCGGCGACAATGCGCCGATGGCGTACGTCGAACTGGTCGGTCGCCCGCAGGTCGAAGCTGTTGACGCCGAGTAATTCGGCTGAGTAAATCGTCGCCCGGGTAAACCGGTCGATCGACCATACAGACGTCCAAACACGAAACCCGGCCGGGCAACCGCCGGGTTTTTTGTTTTCCGAAGATGGCCGTACCATGAATGGCTGCCAGAAAGTTGCGATCGCTGCTGACAGCACGCCGGCGAACAGGTAATGTCATTGTCCCGCAACGCAGCAACTGCCATGAATCCATTTCGCTGGTCGTACCGTGTCAGCTTTCTTGTCGGCTTCCTGATCTGTGTCGGGTTGCTCGGTTTCGCGCTCTATGCCCAATACCAGTGGGATATGAACCCTTGTCCGCTGTGCATTTTCCAGCGCATCGGGTTCCTCGCGATGGCCGTGTTCTTTTTGCTCGGTGCGCTGCATGCGCCGCGCGGAGGAGCTCGGTGGGTGTACTCAGGTGGTGCGCTGCTCAGTGCGATTTTCGGGATCGTGTGGGCTGGCCGGCATCTATGGGTACAGTCGCTGCCGGCCGATCAGGTGCCTTCCTGCGGACCGCCACTGGACTACATGTTCGGCGCATTTCCGTTCGCCAGGGTGATACACCTGGTTTTCTCCGGTTCCGGCGAGTGCGCCAAGGTCGAGCCGATCCTGGGTCTGCCGATGCCGGCCTGGAGCCTGCTGTGGTTTGTTCTGCTGGCCGTGCTGACGATTGTGGCCACACGCCGTCGAACAAATTGAAGTGAACGCGAAAACTGCTATCAAGGTTGCACCCATGAATCCAGCTCTCTCCAACGCTCTTGCTCCCACTGACTGGGCACCCGATTCGTGGCAACAGCACGTGGCGCTTCAGCAGCCACAGTATGACGATGCGGCCGAACTAGCTGCGGCCAGCGCACAGCTCTCGCGGTTGCCCCCATTGGTGACTTCGTGGGAAGTGCTGGCGCTGAAGCAGTCGCTGGCCGAGGCGCAGGAGGGCAAGCGCTTTGTCTTGCAGGGTGGTGATTGTGCGGAAAGCTTTGCCGACTGCACCAGCCCGATCATTTCCAACCGGCTGAAAGTCCTGCTGCAGATGAGCCTGGTGCTGGTGCACGGCTTGAAGCGTCCGGTATCGCGGGTGGGCCGCTTTGCCGGCCAGTACGCGAAGCCACGCTCCACCGACCAGGAGATCCGCGATGGCGTGAGCTTGCCGAGCTTTCGTGGTGACCTGATCAATGGTCAGGAATTCTCCGCCGCCGCACGTCGGCCCGATCCGCAGCGGATGATCCAGGCGCATGCGCATTCGGCGTTGACGATGAACTTCGTGCGGGCGCTGATCGATGGCGGCTTCGCCGATCTGCATCACCCGGAATACTGGGATCTGGCTTGGGTCGAACACTCCCCGCTGGCTGCCGAGTACCGCAAAATGGTCGCGGGTATCGGCGACTCACTACGCTTCATGGAGACGCTGGCTGGTCCGATCGCCGGGTTCTCGCGGGTGGATTTCTTCACCTCGCATGAGGCCTTGCTGCTGCATTACGAGCAGGCGTTGACGCGGCAGGTGCCACGCCATCGCGGCTGGTTCAACCTGTCCACGCACTTCCCCTGGATCGGCATGCGCACGGCGGCGCTGGACGGCGCACACGTCGAATATTTCCGCGGTATCAGCAATCCGATCGCGGTGAAGATCGGCCCCACGGTGAAGCCCGAGCAGTTGATGCCGTTGATCGATGCGTTGAATCCGCACGATGAACCGGGCCGGCTCACGCTGATTCATCGCATGGGTAACGCGGGCATTGCCACGGCGTTGCCGCCGCTGCTCGAAGCGGTCAAACGTGAGGGCCGGCGGGTGCTGTGGGTGGCCGATCCGATGCACGGGAATACCGAGAGCACCTCGAACGGCCACAAGACGCGACGCTTCGACAACATCCGCGGCGAACTCGATCAGGCGTTCGACATCCATGCGGCAGCCGGTACGCGACTGGGTGGCGTGCATCTGGAGCTGACGGGCGAGGACGTCACCGAATGCATGGGCGGCGCGCGCGATCTATCCGAAACCGATCTCGACCGCGCCTATAAGTCGATGGTCGACCCGCGGCTGAACTATGAGCAGTCGCTGGAACTGGCGATGCTGATCGTGCGCAAGTCGGTGGCTGGAGAGGACTGAGTCCTCGGCCGCTCACGCGAATGAGCGGCCAGCCATTTTCGCCCGATTAATCCGCCCGATTAGTGAGTGGATTCGCGCAATTGCCAGAACAATGGTTTGTCGAACGGCGACCATAGCGGCACGCGCGTACCCGCCGCCGCCAGCGCATCGCGCACCCATTGGTTACAGGTGCGCACGAGACTGTAGCTGCCGCGGGCTCCATAGAACGCATCGCCAGGGCCGTAGCTATGGCCTTCGATCCACAGCGGTTGGCCGTGAGCATCGGTCTGGACACTGGCCAGGATATAGGCGACCAGTCGGGCATAGGCCTCAGGCGACAGTTTCAGCGCGATGGTGTCCGGATCATCTAGCGGAGCCTCGTCGTAATCCACATGCATCACCGCATGATCGAGTCCGGACAGCGCATAGATAGCGGTGCTCGCGCTCAGATCGTTCCAGGTTGGCGTTTCAAGGAAGAATTTCCGGTCGCCCCAGCCGAAACTGATGGTGTCCCAGTTGGGATCGAGCTTGCCGGTCTTCGTATGGGCTGGCGCGAAGATGGGTGTCCAGTCCATCTGCTGGTTTTGGCGTGGCAGGATCAGCGCCGCGTGCACGCCATTGGTAGTCAGCCAGATGGTGATGCCGTCCTTCGGGTTCTTCCAGTCGCGGTTATTTGGCAACAAGCCCAAAACGATTGCCAGGCACACGTAAAGCAGCATCACGCCGGACACTAGCAGCGTGAGCCGCAATAGCACGCGGGATAGCAGGCGGAAAAACGGCGGCATCTTTAATGCGGAACCCGGGCTCAAGGCTTGTCCGCAGCGCCGATCGACGTGTCGTCCGCGGTGTTTAAAAACTTCGGTGGCTGCCAGGCATGCGTGTTCTGCTCGAAACCATAGGCGATGGAAATGAGCGTGGGCTCGCTCCACTTCGCGCCAAACAACACGATGCCGACGGGCAGGCCATGCGCCCAGCCTGCCGGCACGGTGATCGACGGATAGCCGGCCACTGCGGCCGGTTGTGAAGCGCCGCCGATGTTTGGGTCACCGCTGACCATATGGTCGCCGAGCACGAGATCCGTTGTGAAAGCCGGGCCCCAGGACGGCGCCAGCAACGCATCGAGATGATCTTTCGACAGCGCGGCATCGATACCCTGCGGGCCAGCCAGCTGCTTCGCTTTTGCCGCTGCGTCGAGATAGACCTGGTCGGTGAGCGGGCCCTTCGCCTGCGCCTGCTCGAGCAATTGCTGGCCGAACCATGGCATCTCGCGCGCCGCTTCGCGCTGGTTGAATGCGATCAGGTCGGCCAAAGTCTTCACTGCCAATCCAGGCCGCGTGGCCAGATACTGGTTGAGGTCGTGCTTGAAGTCGTAGGACAGCACGATCGATTCCGCCGGGCTCAGTTCGCTCAGGTGCGGCAGCACGACCGGGTCAACGATGATCGCGCCGTGAGCCTTCATCGTCGCGATCGCCTGCTCGAGCACGCGATCCGCATTCGGTTCGGAGCCCGCAAGCTGGCGCACCACGCCGATGCGTTTGCCTTTCAATCCATCCGGGTCGAGGAAGCGGGTGTAGTCGGTGGCGTGCTTGTCGGCCTCGGCGGTGGCTGGGTCATGTGGATCGGTACCAGCGATCACTCCGAGCAGGGCGGCGGCGTCGGCCACGTTGCGCGCCAGTGGACCGGCGGTGTCCTGGTTATGGCTGATCGGCACGATGCCGCTGCGGCTGACCAGCCCCAGCGTGGGCTTGATCCCGACGATGCCGTTCATCGACGCCGGGCAGATGATCGAGCCGTCGGTCTCGGTGCCGATCGCCACCGTGACGAGTCCGGCCGCGACCGCTGCCGCCGAGCCCGAACTGGAGCCGCAAGGATTGCGATCGAGTGCGTACGGATTACGCGTCTGGCCACCCCGGCCGCTCCAGCCACTGCTGGCGTGATCGGAGCGCATGTCCGCCCATTCGCTAAGGTTGGTCTTGCCGAAGATCACTACGCCAGCTTTTCGCAGCCGTGCCACCAGCGCGGCATCATGCGGCGCCGGTGCGTCCACCATGGCTAGCGAGCCGGCGGTGGTAAGCATGCGATCACCCGTATCGATGTTGTCTTTCAGCAGCACCGGGATGCCGTACAACGGGCCGTGTGTCTTCTTGCGTTTTCTGTCCAGCGTAACGGCGCGCTTCAGCGCATCCGGGTTTGTCTCCAGCACCGCGTGCAGCGTGGGACCGGACTGATCGACCTGTTGGATGCGTTCGATGAACTGCTGCACCAGCTGCTGGCTGTCGAGCGTGCCGGCATCCATGCGCTGCTGCAGTTGAGCGATCGACGCGTAGGCCACGTCAGGTGCTGTTGGATCGGCGGCGATGGCTGGGGTGACAAGCAGGGCGCTGATGAGTGCAGCGAAATAGACGGAAAAACGGCTCACGGTAATCCCCGGTTCGACGAATGCGGCATGTTGTCGCGATGATCCAGCTTAGCCGCAAGACGGGCGATCGCCCATGCAAACCGAGCCTATACTTCGCCCATGAACACGAACGTTCGACTGCGTCTCGCCAAGCCCTTCGGCACTGTGTTGCTGCTGGTTGCCAGCCTGCTGTTTGGCAGCAGCCATGCCACCGACGCGCCGACGGTACCGGACACGCTGCAGCAGCGCATCGTCGCCTGCACCGGCTGTCATGGCGTACATGGCGAAGGCACGCCAGGTAGCGGATTCTTCCCGCGCCTGGCGGGCAAGCCGGCCGGCTATCTGGTGCGCCAGATGCAGGATTTTCAGAGCGGTTTGCGCAAATACGCGCCGATGGAATACACCGTGCGCCAGCTGAGTCCGGCGTACATGCAGGAAATCGCCGAGTACTTTTCGGCGCAACAGGTGCCTTACAGCCGCTCGCCGCTGCCACGCGTGCCTGCGGCGACCATGCAGCGGGGCGAGCAGCTGGTGAACAAAGGCGATCCCGATCGAAAAATTCCCGCCTGCGTCAGCTGTCACGGCACTCAATTGACGGGAGTAGAGCCATCCACGCCGGGGCTGATTGGACTGCCGTATGACTACATCAGCTCACAGTTAGGTTCATGGCGCACGCACACCCGCGCCACGGTGGCACCTTATTGCATGTCGATTGTCGCCAATCAGCTGAGCGTGTCTGACATCACCGCCGTATCGGCATGGCTGGCAAGTCGCGAGCTGCCAGCCGACACGCGCCCGCTGCCTGCCGGCTCGGTCAAGCAACCGCCATCATGTGGTATCCCGGCTGCCGTGGGGAGTGGCGCATGAAAGCATTCCGTCGATTGTTGCTACTGGTCGTGACGTGTATCGCGTTGCTGGTTGTCGGGCTGCTCGGCTGGTTTTTCTTTGGTGGCGGTCATCAGCCCACCTCACCGGCGATGAGCAAGGTGGCTGCGGCAACGCTGCGTGATCCGGCGTTGATCGCCAGGGGTGGCTATCTGGTCACGGTCGGCGACTGCGCTGGCTGCCACACCGCGCAAGGTGGCGCGGGTTTCGCCGGTGGTCGTTTGCTGGCAACGCCATTTGGCAATATTCCCGTGCCCAATATCTCGCCTGATCGCGAGACGGGTTTGGGCAACTGGAGCTTCGAGGATTTCTGGCAGGCGCTGCATGTCGGCAAGGGTCGTCACGGCGAACTGCTATATCCGGCGTTTTCCTATACCTCGTATACCAAGGTGACGCACGACGATGCGCTGGCGATGTTCGCGTACCTGCAGTCGCTGCCGCCGGTGCATCAGCCAGCTACCGCGCTGGCGCTGGGCTTTCCGTATAGCGTGCGCAACAGCCTGGCCGCGTGGCGTGCGCTGTACTTCAAGGAAGGCGTGTTCCAGCCCGACCAGGGGCAGACCGCGCAATGGAATCGCGGCGCCTACCTGGTGCAGGGGCTGGGTCACTGCAATGAATGTCATGCCGCACGTGACTCGCTCGGCGGCACGCCGCAAGACGAGCATCTGACCGGTGGCCAGATCCCGCAGCAAAACTGGTACGCGCCGGATCTGAGCACGCAGAGCAATGGCGGTCTGCAAGGGTGGAATGAGCAGGACATTGTCGATCTGCTGAAGACCGGCCAATCGGCGAAAGGCGTAGCGTTTGGTCCGATGGCCGACGTGGTGGTGCAGAGCACCCAGCACATGACCGATGCTGACCTGCACGCTGTGGCGTCGTATCTGCATTCGTTGCCGGCACGCCCGCCACCGGTGGAAGAGAAGTCACCCTTCAACACCTCGGCGCGGGTCGAGCAAGGGGAGCAGGTCTACACCCAGCGATGCGCGGATTGCCACGGCAAGGACGGCAACGGCATTGCCGGTATCTACCCGCCGCTCAATGGCAATTCATCGGTCACCGAACCGACCGGCATCAACGCGATCCGGGCCGTGTTGCTGGGCGGCTTCGCCCCCGCGACCAGCGCCAATCCGCGGCCCTATTCGATGCCGCCGTTTGCCCAGAAATTGAGCGACAGTGACGTTGCCGCGGTAGTGAGCTATATCCGCCGTGCCTGGACGAACAAGGCGCCAATCGTGCAGGAGCGGGACGTAAGCACCTATCGGCAGACGCCGATCGATTGAGATTCACCTGAATGCGGATAGCTCCGTGTCCGGAACACATGGACGCAAATGCACTCCCGCACGCGTTGAATCTCAGCCAGGTTGGCTTTTGACTCTCTCTCCCATGCTCGCAGGGGTGGGTTGGGGTGAAGCTCTTGCCTCAGATGTGCAGAAGAGCCCCCTCCCAACCTCCACCTACAAGCAGGTGGAGGAGCCATGTTCGCCAGTCCGCGGCAGGCGCCCCAGGCGACGGCGTTTCCCGGCAATCACGTCGCCAGCAGGCGTCTGTGCGCCGGGTCTACCGCCTTTGCAATGATCTCCTTGAGGGCGTTGTTCTCCAACGCCAGCTCCGCATACAGCCATTTGAGCTTGCTGTGCTCCATTTCGAGATTGCGAATCCGCAACACGTCAGCCGCCTCCATGCCGCCGTACTTGGACTTCCACAGGTCGTACATCGCGCCAGATATGCCCAACTCCCGGCATACGTCTTTGGCCTGCCTGCCGCCCTCGACCTGCTTCAGCGTCGCAACGATCTGGTTCTCGGTGAATTCTCTTTTGCGCATCGTGGCTTTCTCGGGGCTGATTTGCCCGGAGACCTCGGCTAAGCCTGGGTCGTAATTGTGGGGGTGGCAATAAAATCGCAAGAAAATACGTTTCGGCGTGCATTTTTGCGTGGCGCTTGAGGAAGCGTCAATCCCTTTGCTCTGTTCGTGGGAGCGCCGACAGCGCTTCGGGACGTCGGCCTAGGCCTACACGGGGGCGATCAGGGTTCGGAAAGCAGCCTACGGATCAAGTTTCGCCAGGAAGTCCGACAATGCCCGCCAAGGCAGCACACTCCAGTGACCGCGCGCCTGCCCCGACGGCGAGGGCAGCACGAACAACTGGGTGCTGCCGATGGCGCTGCTCTGCAGGCCGTAGCTGACGGGCCGATCGAGTACGGCGCGTGCGGCATTCTTGCTGGTGAAGGCGAGTATGTGCGGAGCGTGGCGTTCGATCTTGGCGATCAATCCCGGTACATCGAAGGCATCGTGCGGCAGCTGGTTATCGTTGCCGGAGTGGCGCTTGGCCAGGTCGGTGAGGCCGATGCCGTAGTCGAGCAGCTGCTGGAATTCTGCCGGTGCCAGCTGGTGCGGCGTCAGGCCCGCTTCGAACAGCGCGCGCCAGAACAGGTTGCCGGGGTGCGCGTAGTAGGCGCGCTCCAGGGCGGAGCGTTTGCCGGCGGCGGTACCGCAGAACACCAGCTTCAACCCGGGCTGCAGCACGTCCGGCAGGATCGGGTTTTCAATAGGTTGCGGCATCGCTGTCGAGCAGGAAGTCGGTGTACTGGAAGCGCCCATCGCGCAAGACGCTTTCGCCACGACGAAGCTTGAGCGGCTGGCGGAACAATGGACCGGCATAACTGAGTGTGTGGAATTCGCCGCGTTCGCCGCACGGATCGACGCCCGCCGGCAACGTGTCGAGCAGCGCAGCATCGTAGTCGCGGCCGCAATAGTCCGCGTGCAGTTGCTGGGTATCCACGCAGCACAACATGGCGCGATGGCCTTCGCCGACGAAGCGTCGCGACAGTGACATGGTGTCCTCGCCCCACAACGGAAACACCGCGCGCCAGTTTTCGCGGCCGAGCTGGCGCACGCGATAGTCGCGCACGTCTTCCAGAAACAGATCGCCGAATGCGCAATGGCGGATACCGGGCCAGCGCATGCGTGCCTCGACCAAGGCCTGCGCGTGGGCCTGCTCGTAGGCTTCGTTGCTGCCCGGCCAGTCCAGCATGACCTCGACCAGCGGCAGACCGAGCGCGGCGGTCTGCGCCCGCAACACATCACGCTGCACGCCGTGCATGGCCACACGCTGGTAGTTGCGATTGACGGTGGTGAGCAGGCCGACCGGTTGCCATTGCGGATCGGCGAGCAATCGCTGCAACGCCAGCAGGCAATCCTTGCCACCGCTCCAGGCCAGCAGGATGGGCGTTGTCATCGGGGTTCCTGCGTCATACGGCTCGGCCATGACAGCGTGGCGTGCAATCGTTGCGCGGCATCGAGCCGAAAATCCAGCTCCATGCCCAACGCCTGGGCCGCGGCGCCAACCAGCGCCAGCCCGAGTCCGGCGTGCCCCGCATGCGGCGGCTGCTTGCGCCAGAAACGCTGGCCGAAGTTGGCCAGGTCCTCGACGCCGAGGTTGGGCGCGGCGTTGTCGATACTCAGTCCGGTTGCCGTTACGCGTAGCATCACCTGGTCGCCGCTGGGCGCATAGGCGCAGGCGTTGCCCAGCAAGTTGCCGATGACCACTTCCAGCAACGCCGGATCGGTCTGCAGATGCGCCGGCGGCGTGCCTTCGGTCTGCAGCGTGATGCCGGAACGGGCGGCCACGCCGTGTTGCCGCTGCAGTTGGCGGTCCAGCCATGAAGCAAGCGGGAGCGACTGCAATTGAGGCTGCTCGAGCCCGGATTGCAGCCGGGTCAGCAGCAGCAGCGCGGTCACGGTAGCTTCGAGTTCGGCGCCGATGTTGCCGACTTCGGTGAGTATCTCCGGCAGGCTGCGGCCGCTGGGATAGCGCACTTCGACTTCGGTCAGGGCGCGCAGCTCGGCCAGTCGGGTACGCGTTTCATGCGCCAGTCCGCTGGCGAACTGGCGCTCGCGGGCAAGCCCGTCGTCCATCCGCCCGAGCACGTCGTTGAAACGGGTCACCAGCGGGTCGAGTTCGCGCATGCCGCTGGCGGCGAGTCGCTGGCCCGGCGCGTTGGGGCCGATGTCGTGCATGCGATCCACCAGCGCCGTCATCGGGCGCAGGCCGCGACGCACGATCAGTGGCACGGCAATCACCGCCAGGCCCACGGCGAGGGCCGGGCTGAGCAGCAGGATCCAGTCGATCGCCACCGCGATCTGATGCAGCGCGTGGCGGTCCTGTTCGAACAATAGTGCGCAAGTGCGCGGTGCAGGATCGGCGCTGGACGCGTGGGGTTGCTGTCCGTTCGCGTTCGGGCTCGGGCTCGCCGCTGGAGTCATGCTGAAGGCCCATTGCACGGAACCCAGAAACTGATCTGCAATATGCAGTTTGGCGAAGTGCGGCTTCGGGGCGGCTGCCCTTGGCCAGTCCTCCGGGGTGATCGGTGGTGGCGGTGAGCTGCGCAGTGGTGGCATGCCGCCGCAGCGCAGTTCGTAATAGGTTTGGCCACCACCGCCAAGCACGCCCGCTTCCAGGCGTTCATCATGGTCTACGGGCGCGGCATCGCCTTCCAGTTCGATCGTGCTGCGCAGCGCGCTGGCCTGACTCAGCAGATTCTGCTCAAAACGTTTATCCATCTCATGGTCGATGCGCCAATCCATCAGTTTGGAGCCGCCGCCCAACACCAGCAGGCTGGTGACGACCAACAGGGCGGAGATACGTGTGGAAAGCGAGGCTGGTTTCATGACGAGGCGGTCATGGAATGAGATAACCCGCGCCACGACGTGTTTCGATCAGACCGGGTAGCCCAGCGGCGTCCAGCTTGCGACGCAGTCCGAACACCAGCACTTCGACGCTGCGATCAGAGACTTCGCTGTCGCTGCCGGCGGTACGTTCCAGGATCTCCAGTCGACTGAACGCGCGGCTGCGATGGCGCAGCAGCAGGCCCAGCACGGCAAATTCGCGCGGAGTCAGCGGCAGTGGCTGCCCGTTGACGCTGGCGCACTGTGCGCGGGGATCCCATAACAACGGGCCATGGCTAAGCGTCAGCGGCTGCGCCTGCTGCGGCCGGCGCGCCAGCGCATGCAGGCGGGCGACCAGCTCATCGAACGCAAAGGGCTTGACCAGATAATCGTCGGCACCGACGTTCAGCGCCTCGATGCGGTCGGGCACCTGATCGCGGGCGGATAGCACCAATACCCGCGGGCGGCGGCCACCGGCGGGCAGGCTGCGCAGCACGCCGATGCCGTCGAGCCGGGGCAGCATCAGGTCCAGCACCACCAGTTCGTAGTCGTAACTGGCCAGGAAGCCGCAAGCTTCCACGCCATCACCAGCCGCATCGACCGTAAAACCGGCTCCTTGCAGGCCGTGCCGGAGGGTCTGGCGCAGCCGTTCGGAGTCTTCCACCAGCAACAATTTCATGCGCAGTCTCTTGTTGATTGTGATCTAGCCTAAAGCATCATTTCCGCGCCGGGGGAGCATGGATGCCGATACCGCGAAATGTGTCATCGACAGTTCGCATATGCAGCCGCTATAAAGATCGTCTATTTGGGGAGTATGCGGTGAGTGAAGAAATCCTGATCAACGTCACCCCGCGCGAAACGAGGGTCGGTGTGGTCGAGAACGGCATGCTGCAGGAAGTGCATGTCGAACGTGCTTCCAAGCGTGGCTATGTCGGCAATGTGTACAAGGGCCGGGTACAGCGGGTGATGCCCGGTATGCAGGCGGTATTTGTGGAGATCGGGCTTGAACGCGCGGCGTTTCTGCATGCCTCGGATATCGTGCGGCCGCCACAGCCTGCGTCTGCCGAAGGCGTCGAGTCGAACGGCAACGGTAACGGCCATATCCCTTCCATTAGCGAACTGGTGCATGAAGGCCAGGAAATCGTGGTGCAGGTGGTGAAGGATCCGATCAGCACCAAGGGCGCGCGGCTGTCGGCGCACCTGTCGATCCCCTCGCGCTATCTGGTGCTGCTGCCGTATGCGCGCACGCTGGGCATTTCCGCCCGCATTGAAGACGAGGTCGAGCGTCAGCGGCTGAAGGACGTGCTGGGCTCGCTGATCGGCGACAACCCGCTGGGCTACATCGTGCGTACCAATGCCGAAGGCCAGAGTGCCGAGTCGCTGGCATTCGACGTGGCGTACCTGACCAAGGTGTGGCGGGTGGTGCAGGAGAACATGGCCAAGGCCAAGGTGGGCGAGCGCGTCTATGAGGAGCTTTCGTTACCCCTGCGCAGCCTGCGCGACATGCTGAACGACGACATCGAAAAAGTTCGCGTGGATTCACGCGTAACGTTCGAGAAGGTCGTCAAGTTCGTGCACAAGTTCATGCCGAGCCTGGATGACCGCATTGAACACTACGACGGCGAGCGCCCGATCTTCGATCTGTACGGGGTCGAGGACGAGATGCAGCGCGCCTTGAAAAAGGAGGTGCCGCTGAAATCCGGCGGCTATCTGATTGTCGATCAGACCGAGGCGATGACCACCATCGACGTCAACACCGGTGCCTACCTGGGTACGCGAAACCTGGAGGAAACGGTCTACCGCACCAACCTGGAAGCGGCGCAGGCGGCGGCGCGGCAACTGCGGCTGCGCAACCTGGGCGGCATCATCATCATCGACTTCATCGACATGATCGATGAGGAGCACAAACGCCAGGTGCTGCGGATGTTGAACAAAGGGCTGGCGCGCGACCACGCCAAGACCACGGTGTACCCGATGTCGGCGCTGGGGTTGGTGGAAATGACCCGCAAACGCACCACCGAAAGTCTGGCGCGCCAGCTATGTGAACCCTGTGCGACCTGCAACGGCCGCGGCGTGCTGAAAACCGCCGAAACGGTGACCTACGAGATTTTTCGCGAAATTACCCGTGCGGTGCGCCAGTTCAACGCCGAAAAGCTGCTGGTAATGGCCAATCCGCTGGTGGTCAACCGGATTCTGGAGGAGGAATCCAGCGCGGTCGCTGAATTGGAAGAGTTCATCTCCAAAAGCATACGCTTTCAGGCTGAAGAGCATTATTCGCAGGAACAGTTTGATGTCGTCTTGCTGTAAATCTGGTCCGGATGGCGTCGCGTGAACGCGTGGTGGCGGCGTCAGCTGCATCGTTGTGCCCGCGCGCTGGGCTGGACCGCCGGTGTGGCGGTGATCCTGCTGGCGGTGCTGATGGCGCTGACCCAGTTGCTGCTGCCGTTGCTTGCGCGGCATCCGCAGTGGGTGGCGGCGCAGCTCAGTCAGCAGTTGCGGCGGCCGGTCAGCTTTGCCTCGCTGGAGGGCCGCTGGACGGCATCCGGCCCGTTGTTCGTCATGCATCACGTGGCGATCGGCGCGGCGCCCGGTGAAACGGGCGATGTGCTGCAGCTCCCCGAATCCGAATTCAGGCTCGATTTCGGTGCCTGGCTGCTGCCATCGCGGCACCTGATCAATTTATATGTACGGGGTCTGCAGCTGGATTTGACCCACGATGCCGAAGGCGGCTGGCACGTCAACGGAATCGGTCTGGCGGGTGGCGCGAATCGGCAGCCGCTTTCGCTGGATCACCTTTCCATGGACCTCTGGCTCGAGGACCTGCGGATAGTCATTACCGATATCAAGCCCGATATCAAGCCCGCAAAAAGCTATACCTTGCTGGCCAGCCAGTTTCGGCTGAGCTGGCAGGGTAGCCAAGTCAGGATCGGTGGGTTGCTGCGTCGCGCCGGGGAGACCGCTGCCTTGCGCACGGCGGGCCGTTTTCGCGTGGATGGCAGCTCTGGCCAACTCTGGATCGATGTTGACGATGTCGATCTCAAGCCGTTGCTGGATGGCATCGATCTGGACGGCTATATGCCGCAGGGTCACGGTCGGCTGGCAACCTGGCTCGACTGGCACAACGGCAAGCTGACCGACAGCTTGATCCGCTTCGACCTGGACAAACTGGCAGTGACCGCGTCGGGCGGTGCCTCCGCCAGCGTAACGTCCTTGCATGGGCTAGCCGGATTGCGCCGGATCGGCGATGGCTACGAGGCTCGTTGGGCATGCGACGACGGCAGCATGTTGGCGCTTGCCCTGCATCAGCCTGGCAGCGCGCAGGCCAGCGTCGGTGTGGCCGCGCGCGAGCTGCAATTGGCACCGTTGCTCCCGTGGCTTGCGCTGAAGCCGGATCTTGCGCCGGCCCTGGCGCAATGGGTCGGCAGTGGGCACCCACGCGGCGATCTGACCCATGTCGCGTTGCAGTGGAACCAGACCGAAGGATTGAAGGCGCTCGATCTGACCTTCAAGGGTCTGGGCATCGACGCGGTCGGCAAACTGCCGGGTATTGATGAGTTGCAAGGCGAGTTGCGTGGCGATGCCGAAGCGTTGTCACTGGAACTGCCGCCGCAAGCCAGCACGCTGCAATTTCCGACTCTGTTTCGGCAGCCGTTCACGTTGCAGACACTGGGCGGTACGCTGGCATTCTGGCCACAGGACGGGGACTGGCACATCGGTGCCGATACGCTCGATTTTGTCGGTGCCGGCTACGCCGGTCACGCGCGTGGCGTGGTTACGCTACCAGCGCAGGGCAAGCCGTTCCTGGATATTTACGCGAACCTGGATCATGCCGTTGTGCCTGCGGCGAAATTGTTTTGGCCGAACTCGATGCCGCCAGCCACGGTTGAATGGCTCAATCGCGCATTGGTCAGTGGCAACGTCGACCAGGCGCAGGTGCTGGTGCGCGGCGACATGGCGGACTGGCCATTCCACCACAACGAGGGTCGATTCGAAGCGCGGGCGGTAATCAGCGCCATCACGTTCGACTACGGCAATAACTGGCCGCGCGCCGAAGGTGTCGCTGCCGTGGCCAACTTCATCAACAGCGGCATGTTGGTCGAAGCCAGTGGTGGCCAGTCGCTTGGTGTGAACGCGGACAAGGCGGTCGCATTGATCCCCGACTTCGGCAATGGTCTGCTCGACCTCAACGTGCAAGGCAATGGCAGCGGCGCCAATCTGATGGAGTTTGTGCGCAAGAGCCCGATCGGCATCCATCAGGCCGACTCGCTGGCGAAGCTGAATCTTGGTGGCAGCGGCACGTTTGATTTTCATCTGGTCTTGCCGCTGAAAAAAGATGCGGTCTTGCAGCTCACTGGCACCGCGCAGTTGAAGGATGCAGATCTCAGCGCCCCGGAATGGAACCTCAAGCTGGACAAGCTCAACGGCCCGCTGCGTTTCGATGCGCATGGCCCGCAAGGTGGCATGCAGGCTGACTCGCTGGATGCGGGCTTCCACGGTCGCCCGACCAAATTGCAGCTCGCTATTGCCGCTGCGAATAGCGACCCGAACACCGTGCTGTCGGCACAGATGCAGGGCAGTTACAGCATCGCCGAACTAGTGCAGGACTATCCAACACTGAAATGGCTGGTTCAGCTGGGCGATGGACGCAGTGATTTCACGGTCGGTTACACGCTTGCCCGCATCGCCGGCAGCACCGCGATGGCGCAGACCCTCAGCGTCGACTCGCCACTGAGCGGTACGTCACTGGATCTGCCGGCCCCGTTGAACAAGCCGGCAGCAGCCAGCTTGCCACTGCATCTGAGCATGAGCCTGCCGGTCAGCGGCAGCGATCTGCAGTTTGCGCTGGGTCAGGTGGCACGCGGGCATTTGCGCTTGCCGATCAGTGCGCAACAGCCATTGGCGGCGACGCTGACGTTCGGCAATCAGCTGCCGAATGGCTTGCCGGCGCGGGACCTGCGTATCCGCGGTCATGCCAGCGAACTGGACGTCACCGGCTGGGTGCAGCATGCCGCAGCCGGTACGGGTAGCGGCGGCCCGGGCCTGGAAAGTATCGACGTCAGCACCGACCAGGCCGAATGGTTCGGTCACCCGCTCGGCGCGATGAAAGTCCAGGTCAAACCACAGCCCGAAGGCCTGAGCGCCGACGTGGATGGCGTCGCGATGGCCGGCAACTTCAGTGTGCCGACCGATCTGGACAAACGTGGCCTCACCGTACGCCTGCAGCGACTGTACTGGCCAAAGGATGTGCCGGCGGCGGCCGGCACGGGTGCCACTGCGGATGCATCGGCGGCAGCTGCGACTGCGCCGGTGAATCCCGCGAATACCGGCATCAACCCGGCGGCGCTGCCACCGCTCCATTTGTGGGTGGCTGATCTGCGACTCGGTGACGCGAAACTCGGTGAAGCACGATTGGAGACCTGGCCGACCGCCAATGGCATGCATATTGAGCAGCTACGCGCGTTGTCCAGTCGCGTACAGATCAACGCCAGCGGCGACTGGAACGGCAGCGCCACCGACAGCCACACGCACATGAAAATCGGCTTTTCCGCTGACGATCTCGGTGGCATGCTGACGGCGTTCGGTTTCGACGGCATGGTCAACGGCGGCAAAACCAACGACCAGCTCGACGCCAGTTGGCCCGGTGCACCGAGTGCATTGTCGATGGCCAACATGGACGGCACGCTCAGTATCCATGTCAATGACGGCCGTATCCCCGAAGCGGCATCGCCCGGCGTCGGGCGGCTGCTCGGCCTGGTCTCGCTGGTCGAACTGCCGCGGCGGCTCTCGCTGGATTTCGGCGATGTATTCGGCAAGGGCCTGGCGTTCGATTCGATTACCGGCGATTTCCATCTTGCCAACGGCAATGCCACGACCAGCAACCTGCTGATCAACGGGCCGGCAGCGAATATCACCATTACCGGCCGCACCGGTCTGCGTGCCAGGGATTTCGACCAGCAGGTGCGGGTAGTGCCGCACGTTGGTAACAGCCTGCCGCTGGTCGGCGCGGTGGTCGCTGGCCCGATCGGCGCAGCGGCCGGGTTTGCCGTGCAGGGGCTGCTTGGCCGAGGGCTGAATCGCGCCGTCGGCAAGCGCTATCAAATCACCGGTACCTGGGACAAACCAGTGATGGCGCCGCTCGATGTGCGCGAGCCGGCGCCGCCGCTACTCAGTCCTGTGGAGACCGTGCCCAGCAGCGCCTTGCCGGCGGCCTCCCGCTCGGCCAACCAGTGATTGGCCGAGCAATCGAAGACACTAAAAAGGCCACTTACAACGGTGGTTCGGCGGAGGTGTTTCGCTTGCGAAAGGGGAACATCTGCTGCCGGATGAAACCATCCGGCATGTAATCACCCACCACGCCGTAGCTCTCCGGAAATTTTTTCTTCGATTTCACGGCGGTACCGAACAGGTAGTCGATAAACGCATAGTGCGCGGCGTAGTTCTTGTCGATCGCCTCATCGTCGGACGCGTGGTGCCAGTGGTGGAAATCGGGCGTCACCAGCAGGTACTTCAGCGGGCCCCAGCGCAGATGCACGTTCGCGTGATTGAACACCGCCTGGAAGCCGACGATCAGGATGTAGCCGTTCATGGCCGCCTCGCTGAAACCGAGGATGTACAACGGCGCCAGCACGCATACGCGAGTGAAGATCAATTCCAGCATGTGCTGGCGTGAGCCGGCCAGCCAGTCCATGGTCTTCACGCTGTGATGCACTGCGTGGAAGCGCCACAGAAACGGCACCTCGTGATACGCGCGATGCGTCCAGTACTGCGCCATGTCGGCAACCAGCACGCACAGCAGCAATTGCGGCAGGAACGGAATGTGCTGCACGGTCTGCTGGAAGTTGCTGCTCACCAGCCAGCCAAACAAGTGGTGCAGCAGGAAGTTCACGGTCAGCAAGGCGAGGCCGACGATGAAGTGGTTCACCGTAAAGTGCTTCAGATCCGTCTGCCATTCCTTGCGGAACAGCGTCTGCCCCTTGTACAGCGGAAACAGTTTTTCGATCAACACGAAGATCAGCGTCGAGCCAAGCAGGTCGAGGATGAACCAGTCCAGCCCGATATACGGCGTGTGATCGGGAAAGTTGCCCACCGGCACGCGTGAGCCACCTAGCGCGACCGCTGCAACCACCAGCAGGAACGCCACGATGTTGAGATTGCGCTGCCGATTGAGGACAAGGTTTCCCAGTGATATGCCGCCAGCCACCAGCAGCCCGACCAGCAGCAACTGGCGCAGCACGTCCACTGAGTATTTGTGGCGCAGGTCCGGCGTGGTCAGATATTGCGGAAAGTGAAACGCAAGCACCGCCAGCAGGCAGAGGAAGCCCAGTGACAACGCGATCACGCTGGTGATCATGCCCAGGCCAGGCCTGAGCTCACCATCGCCACGCAATAGCTCGCGGGTCTCCTCGACGGGGGCCTGCACGGTGCGCCTGATGGCTTCGCGGGTGGAGTGTTCGCCCATGGTGATCCCTCACGTGAAACGCCGGCCGGCGTTGGTGCTCATCGTAGCCCAGACGGCGTTTCGCGGCTTTAAAGCTGCCTTCGGCAGCCCCATGTGGGATAGTTCCTGACTGACCTTTGATGACGCCGATACCCATGGACTCCCTGATTGCGCTAGCGCAGAACAAGTTGCTGTCCCCCGGCGGCATCGCCACCGGCGACCTCGATCGTGTGTTCACCCAGCTGATGGGGCCGTCGATCGACGCGGCCGACCTGTATTTTCAGCACTCGCGCAGCGAGTCGTGGCTGCTGGAGGAGGGCATCGTCAAGGATGGCAGCCATTCGATCGAGCAGGGCGTGGGCGTGCGCGCGATTTCCGGTGAAAAGACCGGCTTCGCCTATTCCGACGAGATTGTGCTGCCGCAGCTACTGGAAGCCTCCAGAGCGGCGCGGGCGATTGCCAACGATGGCAACGGTGCCGGCAAGCCACTGGCGCTGAACGGTGCGCGTCAGCTGTATCCGGCGATCGACCCGGTCGATAGCCTGCCGAACCCGGACAAGATCGCACTGATGCGCGAAGTCGATGCCTATGCGCGTTCGCGCGACCCTCGCATTAAGCAGGTGATCGTGAGCCTCGCTGCAACCATCGATACGATCCTGATCGCTGCCTCCGACGGCACCTTGGCCGCCGATGTGCGCCCGCTGGTGCGACTCAGTGTGCAGGTGATTGCCGAGCAGAACGGTCGTCGTGAGCAGGGCAATGCTGGCGGTGGTGGTCGTTATGGTTATCGCGAACTGATCGAAAATGGCCGGGCGCTGGCATTCGCCGATGAAGCGGTGCGGCAGGCGTTGGTGAATCTGGAGGCGGTCGATGCGCCAGCTGGCAGCATGACCGTGGTGCTTGGTCCCGGTTGGCCCGGCGTGCTGCTGCACGAAGCGATCGGCCATGGCCTGGAGGGTGATTTCAACCGCAAGGGCAGCTCCGCGTTCTCCGGTCGCCTGGGTCAGCGCGTTGCCGCGCCCGGCGTCACCATCGTCGACGACGGTACGATTTCAGGCCGCCGTGGTTCGCTCAGTATCGACGACGAAGGTACGCCGACGGAGTGCACCACGCTGATCGAGGACGGCATCCTCAAGGGCTACATGCAGGACAAGCTCAATGCGCGATTGATGGGCATGGCCCCCACCGGCAACGGCCGACGCGAGTCGTTCACCTCGCTACCGATGCCACGCATGACCAACACCTACATGCAGCCTGGCTCGCACGATCCCGAAGAGATCATCCGCTCGGTGAAACGCGGCCTGTATGCGCCGAATTTCGGCGGCGGCCAGGTCGATATCACCAACGGCAAGTTTGTGTTCTCTGCCAGCGAGGCCTATCTGATCGAGGACGGGAAAATCACCCGCCCGGTCAAGGGTGCCACCCTGATCGGCAGCGGCCCGGAAGTGCTCAATCGCGTCTCGATGATCGGTAACGATCTCAAGCTCGACGAAGGCGTCGGCGTCTGCGGCAAGGACGGCCAGAGCGTGCCGGTGGGCGTCGGTCAACCGACGCTGAAGATCGACGGCATGACGGTGGGCGGCACGGCTTCGTAACCACCTAAAGCAGGCCAGGGAGCGAATGCTCCCTTGGCGGCTGTTTGTTGCGTGAGTATCCGTTTCCAGCCAGAAGCGATAGGCAGCGTTTGGCCATGCGGTGTTCACCACGGCCGGGGTTATTTTCGCGTAACGGGTCGTTTGGAAGTGGCTGGGGCTAATGAGCCTTTGATGCTGCCGACGCCGGGCGTCGCGGTCGTTGCGTGGCCAATGCCAACTTGACGATGGTAGTCAGGGCAGGTGCTGCAAGAAACGTCTGCTCATAGGGAAGAACGGCCTGCGCAATGAGCGCCTCGACTTCTGGCTGGTTGATATCCGCTGGAGTCTTCAGCCGAATGCTTCTGACCTGTTTGCCGCTGCCTTCGAGCAGGCCATCCGGATCGTGCAGATCCACGCCGTGCAGGAAGAACAGCGTCACCCATTTCGGATAACCCACGACGGAAACAAACGCGTCAGATCTGCGTTCGGTTGGACTAATCCCGAACACCAGCGCGTTGTAATTATCGAAGACCAATTCGAAGCCGCGAGGAAACATGGCGCGTAGCCTGGCTCGCGCCTCACGTAGCTGTGCCTCGATCGAGGGTGTGTATTTTTCGAGGAAGCCTGCGATCTGCGATTCGATGACAGTGGCATTCATGACGTCGAGCTACCGAGGATGTTCCGTAGTCGGATGGCAGAATACGGCGGCCACTTCGGCCATGTCACCCCCTTATCCCGAATCGAGCCACTTGATTCGGATATCGCTGCCTTTCATGATCGGGCATATGGATAGAGCGAAAGGTCATTTCGTGTGCTATCCGCGCGCATCAACACTTTAATCGGGGCTGCTTTCAGTCTGGGGGTGTGGTGATGAATGAAATAACGCGCGATCTACCGCAGGACGTTCGGACGTCCGCAAGCGCCGCAAGCCAGAACGCACGTGGCGGCCTGTTTTTCAACGAGGACTGGTGGTCGGTGTGGATCGGCCTGCTGGTGGTTGTGGTGGCCTGGTTGCTGTTCGCCTCGGGCAGCAGTATCAAGTGGCTCGCCACGGCACCGGCAAAATGGTCGAGCGTGGGGCAGGCCGGTCAGGATCTGCTTGCGCACTTGCCGAATTACGCGGCGTTGTTCCTGGTGTTCGCGGTGTTGTTTGGCATTGCGCTGGTCGTACTGAAACAGCGTCTTGTGCATTTCCTGCCGGCGTTCCTGATTCTGTTTGCCGTCTCGTTGCTGATCTTTGAAACGGCGGCCTGGAGTCAAGCGTCGCACTACAACCTCGAGGCGCCGCTGCTGGCCTTGCTGCTGGGTCTGCTGGTATCCAACGTGGTCCGTTTGCCGGAGTGGTTTCAGGCTGGCCTGCGCGTTGAGTTCTACATCAAGGTCGGCATTGTGCTGCTTGGTGCCACGCTGCCATTCACCTTGCTGGTATGGGCCGGTCCGGTGGCGGTCGGGCAGGCGACAGTGGTATCGCTGCTGACGTTCTTCGTGATCTTTTTCGTCGGCAAGGCGCTGGGGCTGGACCGGCGCTTTGCAGCCGTACTGGGTGTTGGCGGTGCGGTATGTGGCGTGTCGGCGGCGATTGCGATTGCCGGTGCGGTACGCGCCCGGCGCGAGCAGGCTTCGGTGGCGATCACGCTGGTGGTGCTGTGGGCGATCGTGATGATCTTCGTGTTGCCGTTCGCAGCGCATGCGCTGGGCTTGTCGACGGGCGTGGCCGGTGCCTGGATCGGTACCTCGGAGTTCGCCGATGCGGCGGGTATTGCCGCCGCCCAGACCTACGGCGACATCGCCAGGCATGCCGGTGGCGCGATTGCCGGGGCGCCGGATGCCGCGGTGCAGAATTTCACTTTGATGAAAGTAGTGGGTCGCGATATCTGGATCGGTATCTGGGCTTTCGCGCTTGCCTGGGTTGCCACTACGCGCTGGGATGCGTTTGAGGATGGCGTGCAGGTGAGGAAGGCGGATGCCCGCGAGATCTGGGCGCGCTTTCCGAAATTTGTGCTTGGATTCCTGCTGGCGTCTGCTTTGATTACCTGGCTCGCCAGCTCTTATTCGCTGGCGGATTACCGCAAGATCGTCACGCCGGGACTGGTGGCACCGATCACGGCATTGCGAACCTGGGTGTTCACGTTCTGCTTCCTCGGCATCGGCCTGACTACGCGGCTGCGTTCGCTCAGTACGACGGGCTGGAAACCGTTCCTCGCGTTCACGGCGGGCGTTGTGGTCAACATCATCATCGGCTACGTGATGTCCGCCCATGTGTTTGCGACGTATTGGGACAACCTGGGGCACGGGTGAAGATGGCGGTGCCTGCGACAGCTTCAAACAGGCAACAGGTCGAGCCGTGTTGCGCGGCCTGCCGTCATCGTCTGGGCGATCGCCGGGCGATCGAACGGCGCGTGGCAGGGCTGGCGGTATTCGGCTCGGCCTATGGAGCCAGCATCGGCACAAGCCGGCTATGTGCCCTGCATGATCGCCTGATTTCGCCTGACGATCGCTGCGCCCAGTTCAGTCCGCTCAGCTGATGGTTTCAGCCTGCCCTGGAGCCAGGTCGTCTGCTTGGCTGGCGTTCGCCGCCAGATCCTTCAGCAGCTGAAATATTTCGCGATACGCCCGCGGCGGCTTGTTCGCGTCACGTTCGGTACGTGCCTGACGGATCAGTGAGCGCACGTGCTGACGATCGATCTGCGGGTGCTCAGTGATCAGTTCGGAGAGTGCGCTTTCGTCCTCGCCGATCAGGCGGTCGCGCATCGCTTCCAAGCGATGCATCGCCGCGGTTTCCTGACGTTGCTTCTCGCGGTTTTCGCCTAGTTCGCCGCGTACCGAGGCGAACGCCTCATCGTCGAAACGGCGCATGACCTTGGCCAGGAACGCGAGCTGACGCTTGCGCGCGATGTGCGCGGTGATGCGACGGGTGACCTCGACCTCGCGGCGCACGTCTTCGGGCAAGTCCAGTTTCGCCAGCCGGCTCGGAGGCAGTTCGATCAACTGGGCGGCCAGCGTCAACACGGCCAGCGCTTCGCGGCGCTGCTGGGTACGACTGGGGCCGTAGTCTGCTTCGTCGAGTTCGGTTTGATTGCGGCTGCGGCTCGGGCTCACGGGTTTCAATTCCAGGAAGGGCGTATAGGGTCAGGCGTGTGTGTCGTCGGTACTGGGCTCGGCCTGTTCAAGCGCGAAGCGGGCAATCGGTTCGCCATCCAGCTCGATGGTTTCGGTAAACATCGTGGCTGGGCGGACCCATAAGCCGTGGTCACCATAAAGCGCCTGGTAGACCACCAGCGGTTCCAGCGTTTCGCTGTGATGCGCGGTACCCAGCACGCGGTAGCGCTGACCTTTGTAATGACGGTAGATACCGGCGGTTGGTTGCATGGGCATTCTCCCCAGCTCTTTGCATTTCGCCGCGTCGACCCCATCTCGGGCACAGAACCCACTCGGGGCCGGCGGTTGCGAACCGTCTATTCTACTCGTCAAACCTCCAGGAAGCCCAACGTGAGCGAACGCGCCATCAGCCAGGACCGCCATTCATTGGATCACAGCCGCCAGGATCGTAGCGAGCAAGAGCTCGATCGACTGGCCGAACTGGCCGAGGATGTGATCCGTCGCGCCCGCGCCGCCGGCGCCAGCCAGGCTGAAGTTGCCGCCAGCATCGACACCGGGCTGAGCGTCAATGTGCGTCTGGGCGAGGTGGAGACGGTCGAACACACCCGCGACCGTGGTTTTGGTCTCACCGTGTACTTCGGCCAACGCAAAGGCTCGGCCAGCACGGCCGACCTGCACCCGGACTCGATCCAGGCGACCCTGGACCAGGCCTGTGCGATCGCGCGCTATACCGAAGCCGATCCCGCGGCGGGGCTGGCTGATGCAGGGCGCATGGCGACATCGTTTCCCGACCTCGATCTCTGGCATCCGTGGGATATCGACACGACCCGCGCTATCGAGCTGGGCATCGAGATCGAGGATGCCGGACGCGCCCATGCCGGCATCAGCAATTCCGATGGCGCTGGCGTCCAGGCTGGGCAGGGTCTGTCGGTGTATGCGAACTCCCACGGCTTTGTCGGCCGTGAACGTGGCACCCGCCATTCGTTGTCGCTGGCACTGATTGCTGGCGACGAGGACGGCATGCAGCGCGATTACTGGTACGACAGCGTGCGCGCGGCCGGTGATTTCATGAGTGCGAAGGCGCTAGGCGACAGGGCCGCCGAGCGCACGCTGGCGCGGATGGGTGCGCGCAGCCTGTCCACGCGGCAGTGCCCGGTGCTGTTTGTGCCGGAGCTGGCGCGCGGACTGATCGGACACTTGCTGGGGGCGGTCAGCGGTGGCGCGTTGTATCGCCAGGCCAGTTTCCTGCTCGATCACGTCGGCAAGTCGGTGATGCCGTCATGGCTGAACATCACGGAGCGGCCGCAGTTGTTGCGCGGCCAAGGCTCAGGCAGCTTCGACGCCGAGGGTGTGGCCACCCGTGACAGTGCCCTGATCGAGGGCGGCGTGCTGGCGCGCTACGTGCTCGGCAGCTATTCGGCGCGCAAGCTCGGGCTGGAATCGACCGGAAACGCCGGCGGCATCCATAACCTGATCGTTGAATCGGGTAGTGCGGAGCACGCGCAGGACGATTTCGCCGGGCTGCTGAAACGCATGGGCACCGGCCTGCTGGTCACCGAGGTGATGGGGCAGGGCGTATCCACCGTCACCGGGGACTATTCGCGCGGTGCGGCCGGTTTCTGGGTCGAGAACGGGCAGATTGCGTATCCGGTGGAAGAGATCACGATCGCCGCGAACCTGCGTGAAATGTTCACCGGCATCGTGGCGGTGGGCTCGGACGTCGATCGGCGTTCGCACATCCTGACCGGCTCGATCCTGCTGGAGCGGATGACGGTGGCGGGCGAGTAGGGCGCTGCCGGATACCGCAACTCCCCTGTGTCGCAAGTTCACTCGGCAAAGCGCACAAGGCTTGCTAGCATCCACGCAACCGGCGCTGGGCCGGTGATTGTCGACCTGAGGAGATACGCATGAGCGTTCCACCCGAGTCCGTCATTCCGCCTGCGCCGAGCGAACCACCCGTAGTGGACGCCCCTTCGGCCGACCAGCGTCAGTGGGCGATGTTCGCCCATCTGTCGGCCCTGCTTGGCGCCATTCTCACCGGGGCTTTCGGTCACGGCTGGGGTTGTTTCATCGGCCCGCTGATCATCTGGCTGGTGAAGAAAGACACCATGCCGTTCGTCGACGACCAGGGCAAGGAAGCACTGAACTTCAACATCACGGTGGCGATCGCCAGCCTGGTCCTGCTGCTGCTTTCGATCATGACGCTCGGCGTGGGCCTGATCATCGCGATTCCGCTGTGGATCATCCTGGGCATCGCATGGCTGGTATTCACCATCATCGCGTCGATCAAGGCGAATGAAGGGGTGCGCTACCGCTACCCGTTTACGCTGCGGTTGATCAAGTAATCAGCGACTTGTCTGTGTGACAGAAAAGCAGCCGAAAGGCTGCTTTTTTGTGGGATCGGTCAGTGCACGCGGTGGGCAGCGTAACGTGCCAGTTCGGCCAGCAACGAACCCTGGCTACCCAAGGGGGCGATCGCCGCGAGCGCCGACTCGGTCAGTTCGGCCAGCCGTGCGCGCGAGGCCTCTAGTCCGATGATCGAGGGGAAAGTGGGTTTGGCAGCGGCAGCGTCCTTGCCGGCGGTCTTGCCGAGCACGGCCGATTCGCCTTCCACGTCCAGGATGTCGTCGCGAACCTGGAACGCCAGGCCCACCGCGTGGGCGTAGCGATCCAGTGCTTGCAGCGCGCTGGCATCGGCGCCAGCGGTGAGGGCACCCAGCTGCACCGAAACCCGGATCAGTGCGCCGGTCTTCAAGGCGTGCATGTGCTCCAGTTCACGCAGTGTCAGCTGCTGGCCGACGGCAGCCAGATCCAGCGACTGCCCGCCGGCCATGCCCTCGGCGCCACAAGCGCGACTCAGCGCATGCAGCATCGCCACGCCGGTGCCGGGGGCGATCTGGTGCGCCGGGTCATCAGCCAGGATCTCGAACGCCAACGCCTGCAACGCATCGCCGGCGAGGATTGCCATCGCCTCGCCAAACACGATATGGCAGGTGGGGCGGCCGCGGCGCAGGGCGTCGTCGTCCATCGCCGGCAGGTCGTCGTGCACCAGCGAATAGGCGTGGATCAGCTCCACGGCACAGGCGGGGGCATCGAGCTGTAGTCCGGTTTCGCCAAGCGCATGGGCGGCGGCGTAAACCAGCAACGGGCGCAACCGCTTGCCGCCGCCAAGGACCGCGTAGCGCATGGCACGATGGAGTGCGGCAGGAGACTGTTCGGCAGGCGGCAGACAACGATCCAATGCCTGTTCGGCACGAAGGATCAGGGCCTGCACAGCGGAGCCGAGCTCAAAGTTCGGGTTCAAACGGTTCGGCGCTGTCGGGGGCATCGGGATCAAGCAGCAGGCGCACGCGCAGTTCGGCTTGCTCCAGTGACTGCTGACAATGACGGTACAGGCCAATGCCGCGTTCGAACGAGGTAAGTGACTCGTCCAGGCTCAGCTCGCCACCTTCCATTCGCGCGACCAGCTGTTCCAGCTCGTCCAGGGAACGTTCGAAGTCGACCGGAGGCGGGGTTTTGACGGAAGCGGGAGCGGTCTTGGCCATGGCCTGCAAAGCTAGCTCAGCGCCAGCGCGGAATCAATCTGCTTTACTCAGGCAGAGCGCATTTTAACGCCAAAAAGGGAGTTACGGAAAACCGCTTTTTGGTAGTCATTCGTGCGGCTGTTGGGAGCCGCAGGAATGACCGGCTGGGCTGCAGCAGGATATTCAAGGTGTTGGCTTCAGCGCGCCACCGTCCAATGTGGTCTGGCACCGCTTTGCTGAAAGATCGCTTCGCCGCGGGCGCTGATCCAGCGATCGGCCACGGCGACCAGTTCGTCGCCGGCGTACAGCAACGGGCAGGCGTTGCGTTGCCACGGTGGCAGCCGGCCCTTCTGGAACATGTCGCGCAATTCGCGGGTGTGTGCATCGCCGGCCGGCTTGATGTGCTCGCCACCGCGGCGCAGGCGTACAACGAGCGGTTCGGTCAGGCGGGTGTCGGTGTTGTTCAGGGCCAGCAAGCCGCCATCGGGCAAGGTCAGCGGTTCGCCGCGCCACGGCGCCACCCAGTCGCTGTCGATCGCCTGCCGGGGTGACAGCGCCCATAGGCGCCCGTTCCAGATGTACAGCTCGACGCCGCGCCAGCGGATACACGGAAGCTGGCCGGCCCGTGCGCCACACTGGCGTTCGATCTGCTGGCGTTGCGCCGCAGTGGGAGCAGACAGGCCACGCGCATGCAGCCAGTGATCAAGCAACGGCTCGCGCAGGGCAGGATCGAGCGCCTGCCAGCCGGCGACGTGCAGGCTGTCGGTGGCGGGGTCGTGCACCGCGTCAAATGCCACCAGCCACTGCGTCTGCAGCGTATCGGCGGCGGCGCGGCTGAGCGTGGCACTGTGCAGGATCGAATCGACCGCATGCGGCCAATGCTGCGTCAGCTTCGGCAGGATCTCGTGGCGCAGGTAGTTGCGCGCAAGTCCAGTGTCGGCGTTGGAGGGGTCGTCGATGCAGTCCAGCTGATGCGCCTTGAGGTAGTCACGCAATTGCGCCCGCGACAGCGTCAGCAGCGGCCGCCACAACTGGCCACGCCCCAGCGGCCGCATCGCCCGCATGCCGCCCAGTCCTTCCGGGCCAGCGCCGCGCAGCAGTTTCAGCAGCACCGTCTCGGCCTGGTCGTCGCGGTGATGGCCGAGCAGCAGGAGTTCACCTTCGCGCAGCTGTGCGGCGAAGGCGGTGTAGCGCGCGTGGCGCGCCGCAGCTTCCAGCCCGGTGCCCTTGTCGGTTTCGACCTGCACACGCAAGACCTCGCACGGCAGATTCAACTCCGCGCAGAAGCGTCGGCAGTGTTCGGCCCACAGCATGCTGTCCGGGTGCAGGCCGTGATCGATATGCAGCGCGCGCAGACCGCGCGCGCGCGCCGTGCGCAGCTGCGCCAGCGCATGCAGCAGCGCGCTGGAATCCGGGCCGCCGCTGAAAGCGACGCATAGCGATGCCGGCGGTGCCGCCGCCAGTGTGGCTAGCAGGTGTTGGTGCAGCGCGTCGCTCACGGAGGGCTCACTGATAGCTCACTTCTTGCCGGCACGAGGTCGCACATAGATGTGCTTGCCATTGCCGATGTGGCGTTCTTCCGTCTCGAACAGGCCGATGCCGTTGACCAGCCCGCTGAGCTTTGCATAGCCGTAGTTGCGCGAGTCGAAGTCGGGTGACTGCTTGTTGATGATGCTGCCGATGGCGCCGAGTCCTGCCCAGCCAGTGTCGTCGGAGGCGGCTTCGATCGCGTTGTGCAGCAGACTGAGCAGATGTGTGTCGCCACGCAGCTCCTTCGCCGAACGCTGCTTTGGTGCGGCCTCGGCCTCGGTGGCGGCCGAGCCGGCCAATACTTCGGTATAGATGAATTTGTCGCAGGCGGTGCGAAATGGCTCGGGCGTCTTGCGCTCGCCGAAGCCGTATACGATGCGCCCGGATTCACGCACGCGCGAAGCCAGCCGGGTGAAGTCGCTGTCGCTGGAGACGATGCAGAAACCGTCGAAGCGCTCGGTGTAAAGCAGATCCATCGCATCGATGATCATTGCCGAATCGGTGGCGTTCTTGCCCACCGTGTAGCGGAACTGCTGGATCGGCTGGATCGAATGGCGCAGCAGCACTTCCTTCCAGCCGTTGAGATCGGGCTTGGTCCAGTCGCCGTAGATCCGCTTCACGTGCGCCGTGCCGTACTTGGCGATCTCCGCGAGCAGGCCTTCGACGATCGCCGGCCGTGCGTTGTCGGCGTCGATCAGTACGGCGAGTTTGTGCGTGGTGACGTTGGCCATGACGGATCCCGGCAGCGAGAAGGCGAAGTCGATGGTAACGCCCTGCGATGCAGGTTGGGATGGGCGATAGCGAATCCCGATGACGCGGCCCCCACGCTGGGGTTCGCGTTGCTCACCCCAGCCTACATGGCAGCCGGGTTATTCCTGATAGGCGCCGTAGCTGCGCAGACGTTGGTAGCGTCGTTCGAGCAGATCGGTGACGGGCACCGCTTCGAGCTCGTCGAGCTGGTTCAGCAGCACGGCCTTCAGGCGCACCGCCATCGAACGCGGATTGCGATGCGCACCGCCCAGCGGCTCGCGTACCACCTTGTCGATCAGGCCAAGCTCCAGCAGGCGTGGCGCAGTCACGCCGAGTGCCTCGGCGGCGTCCTTGGCTCTTTCCGCGCTCTTCCACAGAATGGAGGCGCAGCCTTCCGGCGAGATCACCGAATAGGTCGAATACTGCAGCATCACCGTACGGTCGCCCACGCCAATCGCCAGCGCGCCACCGGAGCCGCCTTCGCCGATCACGGTGCAGATGATCGGCACTTTCAGTTCGGCCATTTCCATCAGATTGCGCGCGATCGCCTCGCTCTGGCCGCGCTCTTCGGCGCCGACACCGGGGTAGGCGCCGGGGGTATCGATCAGGGTCAGCAGCGGTAGTTTGAAGCGCTCGGCCATCTTCATCAGGCGCAGCGCCTTGCGATAGCCTTCGGGGCGCGGCATGCCGAAGTTGCGACGTACCTTGGTCTTGGTATCACGACCTTTCTGGTGGCCGATGATCACCACCGGCCGGCCATTGATGCGGCCGATACCGCCAACGATGGCGGCATCGTCGGCGTAGGCACGATCGCCGGCCAGTTCGTGGAACTCTTCGCAGATCACGCCGATGTAATCGAGCGTATAGGGCCGGCCCGGATGGCGCGATAGCTGGGTCATCTGCCATGAACTGAGGTTGCGGAAGATCTCGGCGGTCTTGATCTTCAGCTTCTCGCGCAGGCGCCCGACTTCGTCCTCGATATTGAATGCCTGGCCATGGCTGGCGTGACGAAGCTCTTCGATCTTCGCGTCCAGTTCGGCAATGGGTTGTTCAAAATCGAGGAAGTTGGGGTTCATTCGCAACATTTCATGGCACAGAAGCGGCTCAGTATACCGTTACCCGGGAAAAGGCGAGAACGGCGCCGTATGGCCGCCATGTCCACCGAAGCTGCCACTGGCGGACTCTGGCAGGCGCTCCGGATGGCAGCTGATTGCGCTATCTTCCGGCCAACGAATGTCTTACCGCTGGACCTGAGCATGCCAATCAAACCGCCCATCGACAACAACAAGCTCGACCGCATCGTCGCCGAGGCGCGGCGCAACGCCGAGCAGCGTGAACTGGGTTACCGCGAGCGGGCGCTGAAGATGTACCCGTGGATCTGTGGCCGCTGCGCGCGCGAATTCACCCGCGAGAACCTACAAGAGCTGACCGTGCACCATCGCAACCACGATCACGACTTCAACCCGCCCGACGGCAGTAACTGGGAGTTGCTGTGTGTGTACTGCCACGATAACGAACACTCGCGCCATATCGACCACGTGCGCGGTGGGGTGATGGAGGTGCAGGATGCGCCGGCGGCGACGGGGAATCCGTTCGCCGATCTGAAGGCGATGATGGAACGCGGCGGCAAGAAGTAATCGGCTACTGCCCTTGTTCGGCTCATCCCCCTGCTGCTTGCGTGAGGCTGCGAGGAGCTCAGCTTTGCTCCTCCCCCTGCAAGCAGGGGGAGGTTGGGAGGGGGTGCTTTTGATCTTCGCTTCGGACGAAGAGCGACCCCACCCCAGCCCTCCCCTGCGAGCAGGGGAGGGGGCAGAACACGGCTTTGCTCATCCCCCTGCTTGCATGGGGATGTTGGGGGGGATGTTCTTGATCTTTGCTTTGAGCGAAGGGCGACCCCACCCCAGCCTTTCCCTGCGGGCAAGTGAGGGAGCGCATCAAGAGCGCTTCGCCGTGGAGGTCTTGTCAGTCCTGCTGCTTGACGATGCGCAGTCGCGCCGCCTGCACGCCGGGCATGGCGCGGATGGCACGCAGCAGGGCGGGGATCGCCTCCACGCGCCACTCTTCGCCCAGTTCCAGGTCTGCCTGCGCGTTGCGGTTGTGATAGCCGTGCAGCACCACGGTGGCGCGGCCGCCGCGATAGCCAGCCAGTGCCTGCTGCAATTGTTCAACGAAGCCGGGTCCGACGCCGTTCAATTTCAGCTGCAGTAGCCGTGCGTGTTTGCGACATGCATCGGCCAGTGTGCTGGCGCTGCGGGCGCGCAGCTGGAAGCCGCCGCCGGAGAAATCGTCGATGCGCAGACCGCCTTCGACAATCAACATCTCATCGCGGGTGAGCAGCGGCGCGATCTGTTGATAAAGCTCGCCGAAGAAACTCACTTCGATGCTGCCGGTGCCGTCCTCGATGCGCACGAACGCATCGCTGTCGCCACGTTTGCGCACGGCAGTGACCATGCCGGCGATCGTCCACGGGGTGTCCGGGCCACGGCGGAAGCGGTTGCCGTCGTCGTTGTCGTTCTTGCGCGGTTTGGGCGGCTGGTAACGATCGCCAATTTCACCGAGCGGGCAGGTAGAGAGCTGTGCCAGCTCATCCTTCCACGGATCGGTGGGGTGACCGGACAGGTAGTGCCCAAGGGTGTCGCGCTCGCCCTGCAGCTTCTGCTCCAGCGGCCACTCCGGCGCGGTCGGCAGGTCGATGTGCACCACCGGCGTCATGGCGCCCGACGCGGCGCCAAACATGTCGTTCTGGCCTGACTGCTTGTCGCGCAGGTGCTGCTCGGCGGCCTTGATCGCGTCAGGCAGCTGCAACATCAGGCTGGCACGGGTGGGCGCCAGCTTATCGAGCGCACCGGACAGGATCAGCGCTTCCAGCACGCGGCGGTTGAGTTTGGTCGGGTCGACTCGACGGCAGAAATCCGCGAGGTTGGCATAGGCGCCATGGCTGCGTTCGGCAACGATTGCCTCGCACGCACCCTGGCCGACGCCCTTGATGGCGCCGAGGCCGTACTGGATTTTTTTTGGTTCGATCGCGACGAACATGTAGTCCGACGCATTGACATCAGGCGGCTGCACGATGATGCCGATCGCGCGCGATTCGTCGAGGAACGTCACCGCCTTGTCGGTGTTGTCCATGTCCGCGGAGATCGTCGCGGCCATGAACTCAGCCGGGTAATGCGCCTTCAACCACGCCGTCTGATAACTGACCAGCGCATAGGCGGCCGCGTGCGACTTGTTGAAGCCGTAGCCGGCAAACTTTTCCATCAAGTCGAAGATGGTGTCGGCCTTGTCGCCGGGCAGGCCATCTTTCGCGGCGCCCTCGCGGAACTTGGCGCGCTCCTCGGCCATCTTCTTGACGTCTTTCTTGCCCATCGCGCGGCGCAGCAGGTCAGCGCCGCCGAGCGAGTAACCGCCGACGATCTGGGCCATCTGCATGACCTGCTCCTGATAGACCATGATGCCGTAGGTCTCTTGCAGGATCGGCTCGACGCGCGGATCGGGATACTCCACTTGCTCGCGGCCATGCTTGCGCGCGATAAAGCTGGGGATCAGGTCCATCGGGCCGGGACGGTATAGCGCGACCAGCGCGATGATGTCCTCGAAGCGGTCAGGCTTGGCGTCTTTCAGCATGCGCTGCATGCCGGAGGATTCCAGCTGGAAGACCGCGACCGTCTGCGCCTTTTTCAACAGCTGGTAAGGCTTGGGGTCGTCCAGCGGCAGTTGCGAAATATCCAGCGGCGCTTCGCCGGCTTTCGCGCGGCGCACGTTGATCGCCTTCACTGCCCAGTCGATGATGGTCAGCGTGCGCAGGCCGAGGAAGTCGAACTTCACCAGGCCGACCGCTTCGACGTCGTCCTTGTCGTACTGCGTCACCACGCCACCGCCGCCCGCTTCGCAGTACAGCGGCGCGAAATCGGTCAGCTCGGTCGGCGCGATCACCACGCCGCCGGCGTGCTTGCCGGCATTGCGGGTGAGGTTTTCGAGTTTCAGCGCCAGGTCGATCAGCGCGCGGGCGTCTTCATCCTGCTCGTAGGCTTCGCAGAATTCCTTGACGACGCGATCGGTTTCTTTTTTTGATTTTTCCGAACGACCGAGCGCGTCGGACAGCGTCAGATCGAGCGGCCGTGGCGGGATCAGCTTGGCCAGCTTGTCGACCTGGCCGTAGCCCATGCTGAGCACGCGGCCGGAGTCGCGCAGCACCGCCTTCGCCGCCATCGAGCCGTAGGTGATGATCTGGCTGACCCGGTCGCGGCCGTATTTGCGCGAGACGTAGTCGATCACCTCGTCGCGGCGATCCATGCAGAAGTCGATGTCGAAGTCGGGCATCGACACGCGTTCGGGATTGAGGAATCGCTCGAACAGCAGGTTGAACTGCAGCGGATCCAGGTCGGTGATCTTCAGCACCCACGCGACCAGCGAACCGGCACCCGAACCGCGACCTGGGCCGACTGGGATGCCGTTCTGCTTGCCCCAGTTGATGAAGTCCGCAACGATCAGGAAGTAGCCGGGGAAGCCCATCTCGATGATGACGTCCAGCTCGCGTTCCAGCCGCGCCTGATAGTCGGCCAGCGTACAGTCGGCTGCGAGCGGTGCTGCGGCGAGGCGTTCCTTCAGGCCGTCACGCGATAGCTCACGGATATAGCTGGCGAGGTCGTGCCCTTCAGGCACCGGAAAGTCCGGCAGATAGTACTTGCCGAATTCCAGTTCCAGATTGCAGCGCCTGGTCAGCTCGACGGTGTTTTCCAGCGCTTCGGGCAGATCGGCGAATAGCGCCGCCATCTCCTCGGGCGATTTCAGATACTGCTGGTCGCTGTAATCGCGAGGCCGTTTGAGATCAGCCAGCACCCGACCCTGGTTGATGCACACGCGCGCCTCATGCGCATCGAAGTCGTCCTGTTTGAGAAAACGCACGTCGTTGCTGGCCAGTACCGGCAGGCCGAGTTCGGTGGCCAGCGCGAGTGCAACGGCGTTCCAGTTTTCCTCACCCGCGCGACCGCAGCGGGTCAGCTCCAGATAGAGTCGATCCGGAAATAGCCGGGTAAGCGGGCGCAGTTTCGCCAGCGCCGCATCCATGCCCTGATTCACGGCGATGCGGCCGACTTCGCTGTCACGGCCAAGCAGCGCGATCAGGCCGTGGGTCGCTTCTGCATGCAGCCAGCCAGCCTCGACCAGCGCACGGCCCCCATGCTGCCCCTCGCGCCAGGCGCGCGAGACCAGCCGCGACAGATTGAGGTAGCCCTCGCGGTTCTGGCACAGCAGAGTCAGTCGCCAGGGGCGCGGATCATCCGGCGCCGAGATCCACAGGTCGCAGCCACCGATCGGCTTGATGCCGGCCGCGCTGCAAGCCTTGTAGAACTTCACCAGCGCGAACATGTTGCATTCGTCGGTCAGCGCCACCGCAGGCATGCCTGCGCGCACGCAGGCTTCGACCAGCGCCTTGATGCGGATGGTCGAGTCGACCAGCGAGTATTCGCTGTGCAGGTGCAGGTGGGTGTAGCGGACGGTCATGCGGACTTTTGCGGTGAGTCCGTGCAGGCTAACCGGCACTAAGCCCAGCGGCAAGATTGACTTACGCGGGTGTTAGGGAAACCGTTGTACGGGAGCCTGTCCGGGATCAAAGGGTCGCTATGGCCGCGTGTGGAAAAACCGGCGATATAGCCGAAACGGGCGACTGAACAGGTTCAGCCAACAGCTCGTTGATCTCCGCGACCAGCGTGTCCAGCACGCTTTCATCGTAGCCGGCGTGGATGTGCGCCACGGTGCCATCCCGGTGCAGCATCACCATCACCGGGATCATCTTGTTGGCACCGTAAGGTTCGCCAACCTTGCCATCGCGATCCCAGCTCAATAGAAGATCAGGCAGGCGGCGCTTGATCAGCTTTGCACTGCGCACGAAGGTATCGCGGCTTTCCCCGGCGTTGATCGATACCACCTGCAGCGCCAGGTGATGCGTGCTGGCCTGCACCTGCACGCCGGCCAGCACGGGCATTTCCTGCATGCAGTAGTGGCACCAGGTTGCCCAGAAACTGATGACGACGACCTTGCCATGCATTGACGCCAGGCTTACGACCTGGCCATCCACAGTCTTGCCGAGCCCGTCAGGCGGCACATCACCCGGCTTCATTTGCGCCCTCGCACTCAGGCAGAGCAGCAGCATGACCAACGCGAGCCCCATTCTGCGCATGACGTCTCTCCCTTGACTGGTCGTTCGCAGCCTAGCAACGCGCGCCCAGCAAAGAAAGCGGTGGCGCGGAGGCTACAAACTGACAACAGGGGGTCAAGCGGAAAGCTCTGACTCAGCCCTTGCAAGCTGGCCAGGTCAGCAGTCGCCGAATGCGATCAGCGCACATGGAAGCGTTCGTTGTTGTGATCAGGCTCGATGTAGTGGTCGAAATTTCGCACCGTCAGCGGATGAAGGTCGTAATCAGTGTGCGACAGCGGGTTGTCGACTGCATGGGCATCGGTGGCGGCGTCGGCAACTCGTGGCTGGGTGGAGGCGATTTCCGCTGGTATGGATTTAACGGATGGGCGTTGGGACGGAAATAACATGCGCGACTCCTGCGGTTCTGATGGATGCGCAGTGGACGGCTGGCAGGCGTGTTTACGGCGAGGGCAGCCGATGAAACCCAAGCGTCCATGCTGACGCGGGATCCTGTGTTATGGATGCTTAGACGGCTGAAAAAGTTGCAGTGACTAATGGGCTATACGCTGTTCGTTCTGGTCAGACGCGCGCACGCCGAGGTTGCATCCGTGCGGATATCAGGCATGTCGCTTGCATGGCCAGAGCACTTCGTACCCATCGAAACGGGTCGCCCTAAAACAGCGTGCCCTGATCAAGCAGCAACCTTACCGGCGCGAAGCTGCGGCGGTGTTGCGCGCAGGGGCCGAGTTGCTGCAGCGACGTCAGATGGGCCGGCGTAGGGTAGCCCTTGTGCACGGCAAAGCCGTAACCTGGATAGACTGCGTCCATAGCTGTCATCAGCCGGTCACGACTGACTTTGGCGAGGATCGATGCTGCGCTGATCGCCGGCTCCAGCGCGTCGCCACCGACGATCGCGCGACCGGGGCAGGGCAGATCCTTCGGTAGCTTGTTACCGTCGATCAGCGCTTCATGGGCAACCAGCGAAAGGCCGACTACGGCGCGGCTCATGCCAGCCATGGTGGCCTGAAAGATATTCAAACGGTCGATCTCGTCGGGCTCGATCAACACCACGCAATAGGCCAGTGCGCGTTCGATGATCTGCGGATACAGCGCTTCGCGTTTTGCTTCGCTGAGTTTCTTGGAATCATTGAGGCCGACAATCGGACGAGCCGGGTCGAGGATCACGGCGGCTACCGCCAGTGGCCCAGCCAATGGGCCGCGGCCAGCCTCGTCAACGCCCGCGATAAAAAAGCTGTTTGCATTCACCCCTTCTCCGCTTTGGGAAGAAGATTGTGATAAGGGGCGGGTGCTCGCCTCGAACCTGCTAGTCAACATCACGCTCATCCATCAACTCGGCAACCGCGGCTGCCGCGCGATCACCCGCGTGACCCTGCAGATCGCCACGCAACGCCTGATGCAGTTGTTCGAACGCGGCGACGATATAGCCACGGCGTTCGCTGTCGCGAAACAGCGCCAACGTGGCGGCGGCGAGTTTCTCCGCCGTGCAGTCATCCTGCATCAGTTCCGGTACCAGCAGCTCATCACCGAGGCCGCTGGCGCGCGCCAGGATGTTGGGCAGCGCATACACATCGGTTTTGAGCATTTTCATCGCGCGTGCGATGCGATAACTGAGCGGCGCGACGCGATAGCCAACCACCATCGGACGCTTGGCCAGCATCGCCTCCAGCGTGGCTGTGCCAGAGGCCAGCAGCACGACATCGGCGGCCAGCATCGCCTCATGCGCATGACCTTCCAGTAACAGCGGGGCAGCTTCATCGCGCGGCCCTTTCGCGAGCATCGCCTTGAGCTTGGCGTATACCTTCGGATTGGCTGCCGGTATCACGATGCGTAGCCCCGGCAGTGCCGTGGCAACCCGCGTCGCGGCATCGATGAACGTCTGCCCCATCCGGGCCAGTTCGGATAGCCGGCTGCCGGGCAGTACGGCCAGTATCGGTGCCTGCTGCGGCAGTTGAAGAACATCACGTGCGCCGATGCGGTCGGAAACCAGGGCGAAACGATCGGCCAGGGGATGGCCGACGAAGCGCGCATCGATGCCATGTTTCGCGTAAATCGATGGTTCCATCGGGAACAGGCATAGCACCCGGCTGGCACTGCGGCCAATTTTCTCCGCACGCTTTTCGCGCCATGCCCAGACCGAGGGGCTGACGTAGTGCACGGTACGCAAGCCGGCGTCTTTCAGGCGTTGCTCGACGCCGAGATTGAAATCGGGCGCATCAATGCCGATCACCACGGCCGGATGTGCCTGCAGCAGTCGTTTCACCAGGGCTCTGCGCAATTGCAGCAGTCGCGGCAGATGCATGATGACTTCGCTGAAGCCAAACAGCGAAAGCTCATGGATGTCGTACCAGGATTCGAACCCTTGCGCCTGCATGCGAGCGCCGCCGATGCCGACGAAACGTGCCTGCGGGTAACGTTCGCGCAGCGCGACGATGAGGTCGGCGCCGAGCTGGTCACCGGAATCTTCGCCGGCGATGATGGCGATGAGCGGAGCCTGCGGCCCGGGTTCAGCCATCTGCATGTCTTGTAACTCCCGCCGAGCTAAGCCAGCTGCTTGATTTGCCGAGACGGGCTACGCCCATCTCGGCGCGCATATCAGCGGGCGAGTGTCCGCTCGCTGTTTTCGAGAAATTCGAGCATGGCCTGCACATCGTCGCTCGTCTGCGCCTGTGCGATCAATTGTTCGCGTGCTTCAGGCAGCGATAGACCGGCCATGTACAAGGTGCGGTAGGCCCGCTTGATCGCGGAGATGCGGGGTGCATCGAAACCGCGGCGCTTCAGCCCCTCGCTGTTGATCCCCCGCGGGCGACCGTGTTGTTCATTGGCCATCATCACGAACGGCGGCACGTCCGAGCCGACCAGACAGCCCATGCCGATAAATGCATGCGCGCCGACCTTGCAGAATTGATGCACGCCGGAATAGCCGGAGAGGATCGTCCAGTCGCCGATCTCCACATGCCCGGCCAGTGCCGCGTAGTTGGAGAACACCACGTGGTTGCCAATCCGGCAGTCATGCGCGACATGCACATAGGCGAGCAACCAGTTGTCGTTGCCGATGCTGGTGACTCCGCCGCCGTCACCCGTGCCACGATTGATGGTCGCGAATTCGCGTATCAGGTTGCGATCGCCGATGATCAGCTCGGTGTGCTCGCCGGCAAATTTCTTGTCCTGCGGCGTGCCACCAAGCGAGGCGAATTGCGTGATGCGGTTGTCGCGGCCGATCTTGGTCGGCCCTTCGATGACCACGTGTGGACCGATCTGCGTGCCATCGCCGATTTCCACCTCGGCGCCGATCACGCTGTAGGCACCGATGCTGACGTTGGCACCAATGACGGCAGAGGGATCGATCAGCGCGGTGGGGTGAATCATTTGTCGGACCTCGCGGCGCACATCAGTTCGCAACTGGCCACTTCCTTGCCTTCGACCAGGGTACGGGCCACGAACAGGCCCATGCCGCGCATCAGGCGCTTCAGACTGACCTCCAGGCGCAATTGGTCACCCGGGACTACCGGCGCGTTGAAGCGCGCGTTGTCGATCTTGACCAGATAGAACAGCGGGCTGCCGGTATTACCCTTGATGCGGCTGCTGATCTGGGTCAGCAGGCCTGCGGCCTGCGCCATCGCCTCGATCACCAGCACGCCCGGCATGACCGGATGGCCGGGGAAATGGCCTTGAAAGAACGGCTCGTTGATGGTCACGTTTTTCAACGCGACCACGCTGACGTCGGGCACGAGTTCGAGCACGCGATCCACCAGCAAGAACGGGTAGCGATGCGGCAGCAATTGCTGGATCTGCTCCACGTTTGCCGGCAGGGTTATTTCCGTGAGCTTCTCATTCATGGGTCTTGTCCTTTTCCAGCGCCGACAGTCGGCGCGCGTACTCGTCCAGATGTTTGAAGCGGGCCGCGTTCTTCCGCCACTGGCGGTTGTCCTGCAGCGGCACGCCCGATGAATATTCGCCTGGTTCGCGAATCGAGTGCGTGACCAGACTCTTGGCAGTAATGGTAACCCGGTCAGCCAGTTCAAGATGCCCGAGCACGCCGGCATTGCCGCCGATCATGCAGTAACGGCCGATCCTGGCACTCCCGGCGACCGCCGCGCAGCCGGCCATCGCGGTGTGCGCGCCAACGTACACGTTGTGTGCGATCTGGATCTGGTTGTCCAGCCGCACGTCTTCTTCAAGGACGGTGTCGTCCAGCGCGCCGCGGTCGATCGTGGTGTTGGCGCCGATCTCGCAGTCGTCGCCGATACGCACACCGCCGAGCTGCGGCAGCTTGACCCAGCCGCCGTGGTCGAATGCGTCGCGATCGAACGCGAGGCCGAAACCATCTGAGCCGATCACCGCGCCCGGGTGCACCAGCACGCGTTTGCCCAGGGTGACCCGGGTTACCAGCGTGACCCGTGCCACCAGTCGCGACTGCGCGCCGACCGTGCAATCGGTGCCGACGATGCAGTGCGGACCGAGCACGACGCCGTCTTCGATCACGGCACCGTCTTCGATCACGCAGCATGGACCGATGCTGGCCGTGGGGCTGACCCGTGCGTTGCCGTCGACCACCGCGCTGGGATGGATGCCCGGTGGTGCGGCCGGCAGCTGTTCAAACAACGCGGCGATCCTGGCGTAGGCACTGTAAGGATCTTTCGCGACCAAGGCGGCAGTCGGACAGTCGGCGAGGTTTTCCGCGCGCAACAGCACGACGCCAGCGCGGGTTGCCGCCAGCTGGCCTGTGTACTTGCTATTGGAGAGGAAGCTCAGCTGGCTGGGGGCTGCGCCGGCCAGCGTACCCACGCCATCGATCAAGCGCGCGCCGTCGCCGTGTAGCGACAGTTCGAAGCGCTCGGCCAGTTCGCTCAGAGAATAAGAGCCGTTCACGCCCACGTGCTTTCTCCAGGACACTCAGGTGATTCCAGGGCGGGATGCCCGGACAAACGCGGGCAAACCAACGGGGCAAGCGTGGCTTGGCCGCGCTTGCCCCGCGTATGCTTGCGTCGCCTCAGAACGTGCTACCAAAGGTAAATTGGATACGTTCCTCATAGTAGCCATCGCTGGGCTGGGTACGGAACGGCAACGCGAAGCTGATGATCAGCGGGCCGATCGGCGCCTGCCAGTGCAACGACACGCCGGTGGAGGCACGCAAGGTGCTGGCATTGAAGCTCTGGATGTTCGTGTAGGCGTTGCCGGTATCGACGAACCATGACACGCGTGCGGTGTCGACGTCCTTCAGGAACGGCAGGGGCAGATACAGTTCGGCCGTGCCGAGCACCTTGAACGCGCCACCGATCGGTTCAGCATGGCTGCCATCCGGGCAGAGGCCAGAACTCGACTGTACGGCGCCAGGCTCGATACAGATACGCGGTCCCAGCGTGTTGTCCTGGAAGCCACGCACGTCCGTCACACCACCAGAGAAGAAGTTCTGGAAGAACGGGAACTGCTGGCGCATATCCACGAGGGTGTGGTCAGTGACGAGTTGTTGCAGCTGCTGGTAAGAAGCATCGTCGATGCCATTCTTGCCGTAGGTCTGGCCGTCGCCGATTTTGCCATCCAGATACAGCACGAAGCCCTTGCCGATCGGCCAGTAATGATTGGCCTCACCGGTCAATTTCCAGTACTGCACAGTCGAGCCGGGCAGGGCGACATCCGCCGACAAGGAGATCTTGCCGCCGCGTGTCGGCGCCCAGTAACTGTTGCGGGTATCGTGAGTCCAACCCAGCGTACCGGTCCACGAGTGGATGGTGTCGTGGCCGATTTCATTCTGATAATCGATCAGGATTTGCGGGGTGTAGCCCGGAATCGTGTTGACCTTGTTGCTGCCCAGGCCCAGGCCCACGCGCAAACCGTCGGTCTCGGTAATCGGGATGCCGAGGTAGCTGGAGAAGCTCTTGGCACTGGTCGAGTAGTCGGCGAACTCGCTGATGTCGCCGTAATTGGTCTTCGACAAGGTGGCGTTGTAGCCGATGCCGATGCCGTTGTCGGTCAGATACGGGTTGTAGTAATTGACGCTGTAAAGGGTGCTGTACGTGCTGCGCTGACCGCTGAGGGAGACGCTGTCACCGCTGCCGAACAAATTGTTCTGCGTCACTGAAGCGGACAGGATCAGGCCGGAGTACTGCGAGTAGCCGATACCGAACTGCAGGCTGCCGGCGGATTGCTCTTCGACCTTGACGGTGACATCCACCTGATCCTGCGTGCCGGGCACCAGCTTCTTGTCGATGTCGACTTTCTTGAAGTAACCCAGGCGCTGCAAACGGATCTTGGAGCGGTCGATCGCTGCCTGCGAGTAGAACGAGCCCTCAAGCTGGCGCATCTCGCGCCGCAACACGTTGTCTTCGGTGCGCGTATTGCCGGTGAAGACCACTCGACGCACGTACACGCGCTGACCCGGCTCGATGTAGAGCGTCAGATCGACCGTGTGATTTTCCTTGTCCAGCTTGGGGATCGGCGTGACGTTGGCAAACGCGTAGCCGATATTGGCCAATACGGCCTTGATCGCCTTCGAGCTGGCTTCGATCGCTGCACGATCGAAGGTGTCGCCCGTCTTGATGAAGACGAAGCGACGCAAGTTGGACTCCGGCAGGATCAGCGTGCCGAGCAGCTTGACGTCGGACATCTTGTAGATGTCGCCTTCCTTCACGCTGGTGTCGATGTACATCGAGCGCCGGTCCGGTGCGATCGACACCTGGGTGGAGTCGATACCGAAGTCGGCGTAGCCGCGGTTCATGTAATACGCCTGAACCTTGTCCAGATCGCCGGAAAGCTTTTCGCGCGAATACTGGTCGTCTTTCGAATACCAGGACATCAGGTTGGGGGTGTTCGACTCGAAACGCCCGCGGATTTCCTTGTCGGTAAACGCGGTGTTGCCGAGGATCTTGATTTCCTTGATCGTGGCCGCCTTGCCTTCACGGACCTCGATGTCGACAGCTACGCGATTGCGCTCCAGCTGGGTCACGTGCGGGATGATCGACACGTTGTACTTGCCGCGGTTGTGATACTGCCGGGTAAGTTCCTGCTGCACGTTGTCCAGCGCCAGACGGTCGAACGTCTCGCCCTCGGCGAGGCCGATCTGCTTCAGGCCTTTCTTCAGGTCATCGGTCTTGATGTCCTTGTTGCCACGGATGGTCAACTTGGCGACCGACGGTCGTTCGATCACCTTGATCACCAGGATGGTGCCGTCGCGATCGAATTCCACATCGCTGAAGAACTTCGTGTTGTACAACGCACGAATGGCCCGCTGGGCCTCGTCGTTGGTCAGCCGATCGCCCTTGTTCACCGGCAGGTAGTTGTATACCGTGCCGGCAGAAATGCGGCTGAGTCCGTCGATGCGGATGTCCGACACCACGAACGGGTCGAACGCAAACGCATTGGCGGAGAGGGAGGCAAGCAGGATCAGCGCGGCGATACGCTTCATCGTCGGTTCCGTTGGGTTATTTCGATGGGACAGCCAGCGCGGCCGCCCCGATCAACGCATGAAACAGGGACTGGCCCTGCTTCGAAAGAGAGTCCGCACTCCGCAGGAGTGCATCGTGTAAAACGCCACCGCGGTGTACAGCGGTAGACGCAAGTAAGCTTCTTGTTGACGATATCCCGCAGTCGCTGGTCATGGGTATCACGACAGCAACATGCGGTGGATATCGTTGTAAAACGCCAGCCCCATCAGGGTAAACAGCAATGCCAGCCCGATGTATTGGCCGACGACCATCGCCTGCTCACTGACCGGGCTGCCTTTGATCAACTCCACAAGATAATACAGTAGGTGCCCGCCATCCAGGACGGGAATCGGAAGCAGGTTGAGGATCGCAAGGCTCAGCGAGACCAGCGCCAGAAATTGCAGGAACCAGGACGGGCCCATGCTGGCCGACGCGTTGGCTACCTGAGCGATGCCGATGACGCCGGACAGATTCCGGGTCGAGGCCTGGCCGCTCAGCATATTGCCGAGCATGCTGAAGGTCTGCGCGGCATTGCGCCAGGTGGTCTGCAGCGATGCGCCCATTGCTTTGACCGGGCCATAGTGGACCGTGATCTGCTCGGCTTGCGGCGGACCGACGCCGATTACCCACTTCAGCGGCTGACCTTGTAGCGATTCCCACTTGGCGGTGACGTTCAGCGTGAGCGGTTGACCGGCTCGCTCGACGGCGATCGTCAGCTTGGGCGACTTTGCTGCCTGGACCTGCACCAGCTCGCCGAATGCGACGAAGTCGCTTACCGGCTGGCCGTTGACACTGACCAGGCGGTCGCCGCCCTGCATGCCAGCCAGCGCGGCCGGCTGGTCTGCGACCACGATGGCGGCCAGCGCCGCTGGCGGCATCAATTGCAGGCCCAGCTGGTCCATGTACTGGTCAACCGCCTTTCCGGCCGGCAGTTGGTTCAACGGCAGCACCAGCTGACGTGACTGGCCATCCCTACCGCGCACGGAAAGCGGCAGCGGCGCGCGTCCGAGCAGCGCATTGGCGACCGCGTCCATCGAATCGCTCCAGGTGGCCACGGCCTGACCGCCGACACTGAGGATGCGATCACCTGGCTTGATACCCGCGTCGGCGGCGATGCTGTGAGGGGTGGCGGTTACTATCGGCGCTACGTCCGGCCGTCCCAGCATGAACATCAGCCAGAACGCGGCCAGCGTAAAGATCAGGTTGAAGCCCGGGCCGGCGGCCACGATGGCGATCCGCTTCCAGACCGACTTGCCGGTGAATTCCTGGTCGCGCAGCGCGGGATCGACCTCGCCCTCGCGGGCGTCGAGCATCTTTACATAGCCGCCCAGTGGAATCGCCGCGATCTGGTACTCGGTGCCGTCGCGGCCCACGCGCTTCCAGATCGCGCTGCCAAAGCCGACGGAGAAACGCAGCACTTTCACGCCACAGCGGCGCGCGACCCAGAAATGGCCAAATTCATGAAAGGTCACCAGCACGCCAAGCGTGACCAACAACCAGAATACCGAGCCGAAAAAGGAAGTCATCAAGTGCCGTAAAAAGGGGTCATCAGTACAAGAATATCAGCAAGCATTGCGCAGAACGCGACGGGCCGCCTCGCGGGCGATCCGGTCACGTTCACAGAGCATCTGGATATCGACCACGGGTTGCGCCGGCAGTTCCGCAAGTACCGCTTCGACGACATCCGCAATCGACAGAAACGGCAGCGCACCTGCCAGGAACGCTTCCACGGCGATTTCGTTGGCGGCATTCAGCACGGCCGGGGCATCCCCGCCGGCGCGTAGCGCCTGGAACGCCAGCGCCAGGCAGCGGAACGTGGCCAGATCCGGTGCTTCGAACGCCAACGGTGCGCAAGCAGCCAGATTCAGGGGGGGCACGCCTGCCTCGACCCGCTCCGGCCAGGCCAGCGCATGGGCGATGGCGGTGCGCATGTCCGGGTTGCCCAGTTGGGCCAGCACCGAGCCATCCACGTATTCGACCAGCGAATGCACCAGGCTTTGCGGGTGCACCAACACCTCGATGGCATCAGCGGGTGCTGCGAACAGGTGATGCGCCTCGATTACTTCCAGGCCCTTGTTCATCAGGGTTGCCGAATCGACCGAGATCTTGCGGCCCATCACCCAGTTCGGGTGCTTGCAGGCCTGGTCCGGCGTGATATTGGCCAGTTGCGACCGGGTGTAGCCGCGAAACGGGCCACCCGAGGCCGTGAGGATCAGCCGGCGGACGCCGCCCGCGCGCAGATCCGGTCGTCCGCCGGGCAGGCACTGGGCAGGCAGGCATTGAAACAACGCGTTGTGTTCGGAATCGACGGGGATCAGCGTACCGCCACCGGCGGCTACCGCCTCGAGCAGCAGCGGGCCGGCCATCACGATCGCTTCCTTGTTGGCCAGCAACAGGCGTTTGCCCGCCCGCGCGGCCGCCAGGGTGGAGTCCAGCCCGGCGGCGCCGACGATGGCGGCCACCACCGTGTCGCATCGTTCACTGGCCGCGGCGGCGGCAAGCGCGGCATGGCCGCTGGCTACCTCGCAGCGCACGCCGGCGGCAGCGAGCCGACGCGATAGTTCGGCTTCCAGCGCCGGATCCGCTATCACGGCCAGTTCCGGCCGGTGCCGTACGCACAGTTCGACCAGCGCCTCCACCTGGCGGTGGGCGGTGAGCACCGTCGCACGGAAGCGCTCCGGATGACGCGCGATGACGTCCAGCGTATTCCCGCCGATCGAACCCGTAGCGCCAAGAACGGCAACTTTTCTCATCGTCACAGACCCAGTAGCAACAGACCGGCGGCGAACACCGGCAGCGCCGCAAACACGCTGTCCATGCGATCCATCAAGCCGCCATGGCCGGGAAACAGGGTGCCCGAATCCTTTACCTGGGCATGCCGCTTCATCAGGCTTTCGAGCAGGTCGCCGACGATCGAGATGCTGACCGTGGCCACCGCCAGCAGCGCCAGGCCCAGCAGCTGGATACCCCGGACCTCAAGCAGCCAACCGCCGATCAGGGTCACCAGCACGCCCGCCACCATCGCGCCATAGGCGCCGGCCCAGGTCTTGCCAGGGCTGATTTGCGGCGCCAGTTTGCGCTTGCCAAACGCCCGACCGCTGAAATAGGCGCCGATGTCGGCCGCCCACACGATCAGCAGGGCGAGCAGGGTCCAGCCATGCCCATGAGGTTCGCGTTCGTGAATGCTCACCATGGCGACCCATGCCGGGAAAATTACGAATAAACCGGCCAGCAATTTCAGCGCCAGGTTCTCGCGTGTCGGCGCAGCACCAAACGCGAAATGGCGCAGCCACAGGCAGGCCAGCAGCCACCAGGCCACACCGGCAAACAGCACCAGTGGTGTGATCGCGGTGGCGCGTGTCCACCACAGCAGCGCGAACACGATCGCGCCGGCGCATAAGACCGCCACGCGCCACGAAGCACTCTTCAGGCCGCTGAGTTGGGCCCATTCCCACAGGGCGGTCAGGAACGCTACCGTGGCAACCGCCGCGAATACGCCAGCCGATGAAAACAGGATGATCAGGATCACCAGTGGAGCGAGCAGCAGGGCGGTGAGGGTGCGCTGAAGCAGCATCGGAATCCTTAGGAAGTGGTGGCGGCGACCTGCTCGCCGGTGCGGCCGTAACGGCGCTCGCGGCGGGCAAAGTCTTCGATGGCCAGACGCAGGCAGGCCTGGTCGAAATCGGGCCACAAGGTGTCGGTGAAATACAGTTCGGCGTACGCGACCTGCCACAACAGGAAGTTGCTGATGCGACATTCGCCGCCGGTGCGGATGAATAGATCCAGTGGCGGCAGTTCGGCCAGGCTCATCCACTGATTCAGCCGGGCCTCGTCGATTTCGTCAGCGCGCAGTTCACCGCGAGCCACTGCCTCGGCAGCCTGGCGGGTGGCTTGTGCGATGTCCCAGCGGCCGCCGTAGTTCACGGCGATGTTCACGTGCAGTTTGTGGTTGCCTTCGGTGCGCAGCATCGCCGCCTGCATACGCTGGCGCAGCGGCTCGTCAAACGCGCTCAAATCGCCGATGAAACGCAGGCGCACGCCATGGCCGTGCAGTTCGTCGACTTCCTTGTCCAGTGCACGCAGGAATAATCCCATCAAGGCGCCGACCTCGTCCTCCGGGCGTTTCCAGTTTTCGCTGGAGAACGCGAACAGGGTCAACGCCTGCACGCCCTCGCGCAGGCACGATTCTATGGCTTCGCGCACGGCCTTGCGGCCGGCGTTGTGACCGAAACTGCGCGGGCGATGACGTGCCTTGGCCCACCGGCCGTTGCCATCCATGACGATGGCGATATGGCGAGGAATCTTGTCGGCCTCGGATTTGATGGTCATGCCGTTTGGCCAATGCTGCTGCGGGGCAAGCTGGTCCCCTCACTCCAACTCTTTCCCCGTCGAGAGGATAGAGAGAAGGCGCCGCGCGGGTTCGCCACCATGAGCAGCACGGATCGGTGCGCAGCAATGGCCCCCGGCGTCATCATCAAAGGGACATCAGCTCCTCTTCCTTCGCTTTCACCACGACGTCGACGTCCTTGACTGCGCGATCGGTGAGTTTCTGGATCTCATCGTCGACGCGGCGCTCTTCGTCCTCGGTGATCAGCTTTTCCTTGAGCAGATCCTTGACCTGCTGCAGGACGTCGCGGCGCACGTTGCGGATCGCGATCTTTGCGTTCTCGCCTTCATGACCGACGTGTTTGGCCAGTTCCCGGCGACGCTCTTCGGTGAGGGGCGGCATGTTCAGGCGGATCACCGTGCCGGCGGTCGTCGGCGTTACGCCTAGATCCGAGGCCATCAAGGCCTTTTCGATCGGCGCCACCATGGTTTTTTCCCATGGGGTGATGATGATCGTGCGCGCATCGGCCAGCGACACTGAGGCGACCTGGGCCAGCGGCATGTCCGAGCCGTAGTACGACACCTTGATGCCGTCCACCAGCGTGGTGCTGGCGCGGCCGGTGCGGATCCTGGTCAGGTCGTGCTTGAGTGAGTCGATGCTCTTGCCCATGCGGGTCTGGGCATCGATCTTGATGTCGTTGAGCATGTGGGGTTTCCCGGTGAATCTGGCAAAGAAAAACTGGCAAAGAAATCAGGCAAAGAAATCAGGCAAGACAGGCGATTATATAGCAGTGCGGCTGCGCTTCAGTCGGCGCAGACCAGGGTGCCGATCGGCTCGCCGTTCACGATACGCATCAGGTTGCCGGCGACAGTCATGTCGTAGATGCGCATCGGCATGCGGTCGTCGCGGCACAAGGCGATGGCGGCGGTATCCATCACGGCCAGCTTGCGCTCGATGACTTCGTCGTAGGTCAGCCGGTCGTAGCGTTTTGCGTCGCTGTGCTTGGTCGGGTCAGCGGTGTAGATGCCGTCGACCTTGGTCGCCTTCAGCAGCACATCGGCACCCACTTCCACCGCGCGCAGCGCCGCGGCCGAATCAGTGGTGAAGAACGGGTTGCCGATGCCAGCGGCAAACAGCACGATGCGGCCTTTTTCGATGTGACGGATCGCGCGACGGCGGATGAAATCCTCGGCCACATCATGGATCTGGATCGCGCTCATCACGCGGGCAAAGCCACCGCGTTTCTCGATCGCGTCCTGCATCGCCAGCGCGTTCATCACCGTGGCCAGCATGCCCATGTGGTCGCCAGTGACCCGATCCATGCCGGCAGCGGCAAGGCCGGCGCCGCGGAAGATGTTGCCGCCGCCGATCACCACGCCGATCTGGATGCCGGCGCGCTGTACCTCGATGATCTCGTCAGCGAGCCGGCCGATCACCTTCGGGTCGATGCCGTAATCGGCCTCGCCCATCAATGCTTCACCGGAGAGCTTGAGCATGATGCGGTGGTACTTGGGCTGGTCGCTCATGGAATCTCCGGATTGTGTGTGACAAAACAGATTCATTGTAGCGGAGAGCAGGGGGAGGGACGAGGGGCAATGCTCCGGCTCTGCTCCCTCTCCTGCGTGCAGGGGAGGGTTGGGGAGGGGTTGCTCTTGATCTCAAAGTCAAAAGCCACCCCCTCCCCAACCTCCCCCTGCAAGCAAGGGGAGGTTGGGGAGGCGGGCCGCCGCTTTGGTTTGGATGTCTTAAACGAAAAAGCCGCGGTTTCCCGCGGCTTTTCGCTGACCCGATGGGCGAACAGGTTTAACCCTGCATCGCCTTCTGTACTTCAGCCAGATAGTCTTCTTGCACCTTCTCGATGCCTTCGCCGACGGCCAGACGAGCCACCGAGATGACGTCGGCGCCTTCCTTCTTCAGCGCATCGGCCACCGTGACATTGGTGTCGAGCACGTAGGGCTGGCCGAGCAGGGTGACTTCGGAGACGATCTTGTGGACCTTGCCAGCGATGATCTTCTCAAGGATTTCAGCCGGTTTGGCCTTTTCCTTGTCGGACATCTGGCTCAGTGCGATTTCTTTTTCCTTGGCCAGGAATTCAGCAGGGACGTCCTCGGCGCGGATGTGCGCCGGGTTCATCGCTGCAACATGCATCGCGATGCCCTTGGCCAGCTCCTCGGAGCCGCCCTTGAGCGCCACCAGCACGCCGATGCGGCCGCCGTGGATGTAGCTGCCGATGGTGCCGGCATTTTCCACGCGGGCCATGCGGCGCACGTCGATCTTCTCGCCGATGGTGGCGATCAGTGTCTTGGCGGCTTCTTCGACATTGCTGGCGCCCGGATACGCGGCAGCCTTCAGTGCGGTCACGTCGGTGACGTCGGAATTCAGCGCGATGTCGGCGACGGTGTCGCTGAACTTCAGGAAGCTGGCGTCCTTGGCGACGAAGTCGGTCTCGCAGTTGATCTCGACCAGCACGGCCTTGCCGGCTGTCTGGGCAGCGACGATGCGGCCTTCGGCGGCGACACGGCTGGCCTTCTTGTCAGCCTTGGCCAGGCCGGACTTGCGCAGCCATTCCATCGCGATTTCGATGTCGGCGTTGTTCTCGACCAGGGCCTTCTTGCATTCCATCATGCCGGCGCCGGACCGCTCGCGCAGTTCCTTGACCAGTTGGGCGGAAATATTGCTCATGGTAAACCTCTGAATGCTTTGGATACGCCGTGGCGGCTGAGCCGCCACGGCGACACGATCATGACTTACTTGGCGCCGTCGGTGCGTGCACCACGACCGCCATCACGGCCACCGTCGCGACCGCCTTCACGGCGCGGCGCGCCCTTCTTCGGGGCGGCATCGCGGCGCGGCGGGGCCGGCTTGCGGTCGATCTTGGCGACCGGGTTGCCTTCCTCGTCGAGTTCGACGAAGTCGTTCGCGTCGCCCTGGGCGGCGGCCGGCGCAGCGGCCTTGCCTTCGAGGATCGAGTCGGCGGCAGCGCGGGCGTACAGCTGGATCGCGCGGATCGCGTCGTCATTGCCCGGGATCGCGTAATCGACCAGTTCCGGGTTGTAGTTGGTGTCGACCACGGCGATCACCGGGATGCCCAGCTTCTTGGCTTCCTGCACGGCGATGTCTTCGTGGCCGATATCGATCACGAACAGCGCGTCAGGCAGACGATTCATGTCCTTGATGCCACCCAGCGAGGCCTGCAGCTTGTCGCGCTCACGACGACGGGCCAGCACTTCGTGCTTGACCAGCTTCTCGAAGCTGCCGTCGGTCTCGGCCGCTTCCAGCTCTTTCAGGCGCGATACGGACTGCTTGACGGTGCGGAAGTTGGTCAGCATGCCGCCGAGCCAGCGCGAGGTGACGAACGGCATGCCGGCGCGTGCGGCTTCTTCAGCCAACGGCTCACGGGCCGAACGCTTGGTGCCGACGAACAGCACGGTGCCGCGCTTCTGCGCCAGGCCCGACAGGAAATTCATCGCGTCGGTGAACAGCGGCAGGGTCTTTTCGAGATTGATGATGTGGATCTTGCCGCGCGCACCGAAGATGTACGGAGCCATCTTGGGGTTCCAATAACGGGTCTGGTGACCGAAATGGACGCCGGCTTCGAGCATTTGACGCATGGTGACTTGTGCCATGGGTGTAACTCCTGCAATGGCCTTGAAAGGCCTGGGGGTTGGGACCTCCACGCATCCCCGGCTTCGACCGCGACTTGCCCGGTGCAGTGACTAACTGCGTGATGGGCGAGCCGCAGCACCCCGAAGGCGGTGCCGATACGTGTGTGGCGTTGGTTGGGTGTTGTACCGCGGGGCGGTTACAATCCCGGTTCGCTTTGCGCTGTGGCGATCGCTAAAACGGTCGTGTCAGATCAGCAAAACTCCCAAATTGTAGCCGGTACGCCGGCGTAGCGGCAAGTTGCGGGCGATTCGACATTGAACAGCCGCATTGGTGCCGCCATTTAGGCAAGATCATGGCCATTACCCTGAAAACATCTGAAGACCTCGCCGGCATGCGCGTTGCGGGCAAGCTGGCAGCCGAAGTGCTGGCTATGCTGAAGGATCACGTCAAACCCGGTGTCACCACCGAGGAGCTGGATCGGCTCGCCTATGAGCACATCGTCAATGTGCAGAAGGCGATTCCGGCCAATGTCGGTTACCACGGCTTCCCCAAGACGCTGTGCACCTCGGTCAACCATGTGATCTGCCATGGCATCCCGAACGAGGGCAAGGTGCTCAAGGACGGCGACATCGTCAATATCGACGTCACCGTGATCAAGGATGGCTGGCACGGCGATACCAGCCGCATGTATTTCGTCGGTACGCCGGGCGTACTGGCCAAACGGCTGGTCGACACCACGTTCGAGGCGATGATGCGCGGCATCCAGGCGGTGCGCCCGGGCGCCACGCTGGGCGATGTCGGGCATGCGATCCAGCAACATGCCGAGGCGGCCGGTTTCAGCGTGGTCAAGGAATACTGCGGCCATGGTATCGGCAAGGTCTATCACGATGAACCGCAGGTACTGCATTACGGCAAGCCTGGTGCCGGCGTCGAGTTGAAGAAGGGCATGACTTTCACCGTCGAGCCGATGATCAACGCCGGCAAGCCGCAGACCAAGCAGCTGCCGGACGGCTGGACGGTGGTGACCAAGGATCATTCGCTTTCGGCGCAGTGGGAGCACACCATCGCGGTCACCGATGATGGTTTCGAGATACTCACCGCTTGGCCGGACGCCTGAATAGGCTGGTCCACTCAGGTAGGGAAGCGATCGCGGCTGAAGTCGTTTCCCAGCGGGACTGACGTCGTTTTCCCGCAAGTCGCAAGGCGCTTACGGAGCACCGCCCAGCCATGTCGTCGATAGCAAGCCCTGTCGCGTTGCCAGCCTTGCCGCGCTTGCCCGTGGCGGTGCCGCGCTCGGGTGTGTCCGTCGAGGCACGACGTGCATTGCGCCAGCTGCTGGGCGACGTCGACCGCACGCTGGCCACCGCGTTTCGTGATGGCGCCGATGCCAGCTTGCTGGCTCGGCGGCGCGGCGAATCGGTCGAGCGGGTGGTGGCGCATGTCTGGATGGCCTGTCTTGGCGAAGTCACCGAAACGACGCTGTATGCGGTCGGCGGATTCGGCCGCGGCCTGCTGTTTCCTTATTCGGATGTCGATCTGCTGGCCTTGGTGCAGGCGCCGCAGCCGGCCCGCCTGCGCGCGCTGGAGCAGTTTTTTGCCACGTTGTGGGACGTGGGTCTGAAGGTCGGGCATGCCGTGCGCGATCCGGCGCAATGCCGCGCCTTGGCGGCGCAGGACGCCAGCGTATTCACCAGTCTGCTGGATGCACGCCGGCTGGCCGGTGATCCGGCGCTGGATGTCCGGCTGGCTGCCATCGTCGATGATCCGGCGCTGTGGCCGCCACGCGAATACCTGGCTGCCCGGCTGGCCGAGCGCACCGCACGGCACGCCCGCTATGACGACACCGCCTACAACCTCGAGCCGAACCTCAAGGACGGCCCTGGCGGGCTGCGCACACTCGATACGCTGCGTTGGTTCGGGGTGCGGTTGGCGCATGCGGACGACCTGGCCGGGATGGTGGTCGAGGGCCTGCTCGATCCCGCGGAACAGGCCGCGCTGGAACAATCCGAGGCGACCCTGCGCCGCTATCGCTACGCCTTGCATCTGGAGGCTGGGCGGGCCGAGGAGCGGCTGCTGTTTGACTACCAGCGCGCGCTGGCCGCGCGGCTTGGTTTTGAAGACGAACACGAGAAGAACCTCGGTGTCGAGCAATTCATGCAGGGCTATTACCGCGCGGCGAGTCAACTCGAGCGGCTGGGCGTGCAGGTGGCCCAGCGCTTCGAGGAGATGCTGGAGCCGCCTGACGAGGCAGAGCCTGTAGGCGCCGATTTCGTGCGCTACGGAAAGCGGCTGGCGGTGCGCAACCCCCAGTTGTTCATGCAGCGGCCGGCCGCCCTGGTGGAGATTTTCATCGTCCGGCTGGAGCAGCCGGACGTGATTGGTTTCAGCGCCGATACCATGCGCCGTATTCATCAGGCGATGGCCATGCACGGCGATGCGCTGGCCCAGGATCGCGACGTTCTGGCGGCCTTTCTGCGTCTATTGCGTCGCGGAGCGCCAGCGGTTGAGGCGTTGTGGCGGATGAATCGACATGGCCTGCTGGCGGCGATCCTGCCGGCGTTCGGCAAAGTGTTTGGTCGCATGCAGTACGACCTGTTTCATGTCTATACGGTCGACGAACATACTTTGCGCGTGCTGCACAACATGGCGCGCTTTGCCGACCCGGCGGCACAGCGTGAATTTCCGTTGGGCTGCGAAATCTGGCCGACGCTGCACAAGCCCGAATTGCTGTTGTTGGCGGCACTGTTCCATGACATCGCCAAAGGCCGCGGCGGCGATCATTCGGCGCTGGGCGAAGAGGATGCGCGCACGTTCTGCGCGCAGCTCGGTCTCCCGGCTGGCGATATAGAGCGGGTCGCCTGGCTGGTGCGCTGGCATCTGCTGATGAGCACCACAGCGCAGCGCCAGGACATCACCGACCCGGATGTGGTGCACCGGTTCGCCGAACTCGTCGGCGATCGGGAGCGTCTGGGCCAGCTGTATCTGCTGACCATTGCCGACATCATCGGTACCAGCCCGCGGTTATGGAATGGGTGGAAGGATCGGCTGCTGTCCGACCTCTACACCGCCACCCGCTATGCCTTGCACAGCGAGGTGGAGTTGCCGCGAGACGCCGACGTGCGCGTGCACGAATGCAGCGAGTACGCGCTGGCGCTGCTGATGAACGAAGGCTACGCCGAGGCTGATGCCGTCCGCGTCTGGGCTGATTTCCCCAGGCTAAGCTTCCTGCGCCATCGGCCCGAGCAGATCGCCTGGCAGACCGGCGCGATCCTGCGCGCACATGGTGTGGTACCGCTGGTCGCGGCGCACCCGCTGTCGGTGCGTGGCAGTACCGAGCTGTTCGTCTACACGCCCGATCGCGACGGCCTGTTTGCGACGATCACCGCGATGCTGGATCGATTGCGTTTCTCGGTGGTGGAGTCGCGCATCCTCAGTTCGCCCACGGGCATGGCGCTGGATACTTTCCTGCTGCTTGAAGCGGACAGCCAGCAGCCGGCCAGCGTTGCTCGCACGGAAGAGCTGCGCCAGCGCCTGCAACGGGCGCTGGCGCAGTCGGCCAGCGTAGAGCCGAGCAAGCGCAGCATGTCGCGCCATCAAAAGCATTTCCAGATGACTCCGCAGATCAGTTTCCATGCCGCTGGCGACCGTACCCAGATGGCGCTGGTCGGCACCGATCGCCCCGGGCTACTGGCCGCGGTGGCGCAAGTCATGCTGCACACCGACGTGCGCGTGCATGATGCGCGCATCGCGACATTCGGCGAGCGCGTCGAGGATTTTTTCCAGCTGACCGATCGCCACAACGCACCGCTCGACGCCGCACAACAAGAGCGTCTGTTGCAGGCACTGCTGTTGCGGATTGGGCCAGGCAGTGATTGACCGGCCGCTCAGCAGCTTCGAACCTGTTGCAGGTGAAGGGCTGTCCCGAAACAAGTGCGTTGTCATGCCACGGCATGACCGGGCAAGTCGAGCGCTATCATGGCGCCCGCTGCGCGCTGCAGTGCCTGCTTGCCGGTTGCCATGACCTATCTGTTGATCAAGACCCTGCACCTGTTGTTTGTCATCGCCTGGATGGCCACGGTGTTCTATCTGCCGCGCATCCTGGTGAACCTGGCCGAGACAGCGAACGAGCCAGCCGTGCAGGCACGACTGCAATTGATGGGGCGGCGGCTGTACAAGTTTGGCCACAGCATGTTCGGTATCGCGTTCCTGTTCGGACTGACACTTTGGCAGGGCTGGCGGGTGTTTCCCGCGGCGTTGCCGAATGTGACCGGCTCGATGCACTGGATCGATGCCAAGCTGACCCTGGTGGCCGTGTTGCTGGCCTATTTCATCGGCTGCGGACGCCTGCTCAAGCGCACGGCCGCAGGCCATGCGCTGCCATCGTCGCGGGCGCTGCGCTGGATCAACGAATTGCCCGTGCTGCTGCTGCTGGGCGTGATCTATCTGGTGCTGGCCAAACCGTTTTAAGAGCCGGCGCAGAAGCGAGGATTGACACCCGAGTTGAGCTAAACTAGCGTTTCAGCATCATCCATAAAACGAAGGTGGCCCGCGCTTGCGCCGGCCGAGTGTGCGACATGGCAACTACCTGCTTCCAACACTGACATCCACCACGCCTTCGTGTTTCCGAATAGGGGCGTTGCGCCCTTTTTTGCTTTTTAGAGAATGGTTTTCATGATTGAGATCACGCTACCCGACGGCAGCAAGCGCCCGTTCGATCATCCTGTTTCCGTGCAAGAAGTGGCCGCCTCGATTGGCGCCGGTCTGGCCAAGGCGACGCTGGCCGGCAAAGTCGACGGCAAGCTGGTGGACGCCGGTTTTCAGATCGAGCACGACGCCAGTCTGCAGATCATCACCGACAAAAGTCCCGAGGCGCTGGAGATCCTGCGCCACTCCACCGCGCACCTGATGGGGCAGGCTGTACAGCGCCTCTACCCGGGCGCCCAGGTCACGATCGGCCCGGTAATCGACAACGGCTTCTTTTACGATTTCGCCTACGAGCGTCCGTTCACGCCCGAGGATCTGCCGAAGATCGAGGCGGAGATGGAAAAGATTGTCGCCGAACAATTGCCCGTCACGCGCAGCGTGAAGTCGCGCGATGAAGCAGTGCAGTTCTTCCGCGGCATGGGCGAGAACTACAAGGCCGAGATCATCGAGTCGATTCCGTCCGACGAGCCGCTTTCGCTGTATTCGCAGGGCGAGTTCACCGACCTGTGCCGCGGCCCGCACGTGCCGAACACTGGCAAGCTGCGCGCGTTCAAATTGATGAAGGTGGCCGGTGCCTATTGGCGCGGCGACTCCAACAACGCGATGCTCACGCGCATCTACGGTACCGCGTGGTTGAACGACAAGGATCTGAAAGCCCACCTGCATCAGCTGGAGGAGGCCGAGAAGCGCGATCACCGCAAGATCGGCAAGGCGCTGGATCTGTTCCATCAGCAGGAAGAAAGCCCGGGCATGGTGTTCTGGCACCCGAACGGCTGGGCGATCTGGCAAGTGGTGGAGCAGCACATGCGCGGCGTGTACAAGCGCAGCGGCTACCAGGAAGTGCGCTGCCCGATGGTGCTGGACGTGTCGCTGTGGAAGAAGTCCGGGCACTGGGACAACTACGCCGAGAATATGTTCTTCACCGAGTCGGAGAAGCACACGTTCGCGTTGAAGCCGATGAACTGCCCTGGTCATGTGCAGGTTTTCAACACCGGTCTGCACAGCTACCGCGAGCTGCCGATCCGTTACGGCGAGTTCGGCGGCTGCCATCGCAATGAACCGTCCGGCGCGCTGCACGGCATCATGCGCGTACGTGCGTTCACCCAGGACGATGGCCACATTTTCTGCACGCCCGAGCAGGTCGAGCCGGAAGTCACCGCGTTCCATTTGCAGGCGATGAAGGTCTACGAGGATTTCGGTTTCACCGATGTGGCGATCAAGCTCGCGCTGCGGCCGGAAAAGCGCATTGGTTCCGACGAATTCTGGGATCGCACCGAGGAAATGCTGCGCAATGCGCTGCGCGCTGCCGGGGTGGAATGGACCGAGCTGCCGGGCGAGGGCGCGTTCTACGCCCCGAAGATCGAGTACCACCTGAAAGACTCGATCGGGCGCGCCTGGCAGGTCGGCACCATGCAGGTCGATTTCATGATGCCCGAGCGCCTGGACGCCGAATATGTGGACGAACACTCCCAGAAAAAGCATCCGGTGATGCTGCACCGGGCCATCGTGGGCTCGATGGAGCGTTTCATCGGCATCCTGATCGAGCACCATGCTGGGGCGCTGCCGCCCTGGCTGGCTCCAGTACAGGCGGTAGTACTTAATATCACCGATGCGCAGGGCGATTATGTCCAGCAAGTGACGCAAACCCTTGTCGACAAAGGTTTCCGAGTACAATCGGATTTGCGCAACGAAAAAGTCGGCTATAAAATCCGCGAGCATACGTTGCAGAAAGTGCCTTATCTCCTGGTGGTCGGTGACCGCGAAAAAGAAACTGGCACGATTTCCGTACGTACCCGCTCTGGCGAGGATCTGGGCAGCATGCCGCTGGCCGACTTCGTTGAGCGACTGGTGATCGAATCCCGGCGTTAAGCGCCGGACGGTCAGTTTCATTACTTCTTCTGGAGGATCGTGGTATCGCTACCACCGACAACAAGGGCAATCGTCGTAACCTGGAAATCCGCGTTCCGCGGGTTCGTGTGATTGGTGCCGAAGCTGAACAGCTCGGTATCCTGACCCGTGACGAGGCACTCGCACTGGCGCAGGAAGCCGGCATGGATCTGGTCGAGATCCAGCCAAACGGCGATCCGCCGGTCTGCCGCATCATGGATTACGGCAAGTTCAAGTTCGAAGCCCAGAAGAAGGCGCAAGCCGCCAAGAAGAAGCAGAAGCAGGTCGAGATCAAGGAAGTGAAGTTCCGCCCGGTGACGGATGTGGGCGACTACCAGATCAAGCTGCGCAACATGCTTCGCTTCCTCGAGGAAGGCGACAAGGTCAAGGTCACCATCCGCTTCCGCGGTCGTGAGATGTCGCATCAGGACCTGGGCCAGAACCTGGCCAAGAAGATCCAGGAAGACGTCGGCGAGAACGGCCAGATCGAGTCGTTCCCACGGCTGGAAGGCCGCCAGATGGTCATGATGATCGGACCGAAGAAGAAGCAGTAAGGTTGATTCTGTCCTCTGCTTCTGCCCCCTCTCCCTGTGGGAGAGGGCTGGGGTTGAGGGTCCGGGGCTTGCCTTGAGCCCCAATAAGCGTTTCGTGCAAGCCCCGCACCCTCACCTCAATCCTCTCCCGAAGGGAGAGGAAGCAAAGGTCAGCACTGCGTGCTGGTATTGAACCTTATGAACCCGTATGATTGCAGGTTCGACCCACATGGACGGGTCGTGAACCGATCATGGCAGGACGGAAAGCGCGATCTAAAAAAATCGCCGCCAGATCAGTCAGAAACCGGAGCTGCCCTATGAAAAGGCAAGCCCCAAGCAGGGATCATCATCATGCCCAAGATCAAGACCAACCGGGCGGCAGCGAAGCGTTTTCGCAAGACCGCGTCGGGTAAAATCAAGTGCGGCCACGCCTTCAAGTCACACATCCTGACCAAGAAGTCGACCAAGCGTAAGCGTGGTCTGCGTGCACCGAATCATCTGAAAGCGTGCGACACCAAGGGTGTAGCGCGCATGTTGCCGTACTTGTAAGACGAGGAGATAAACCATGGCTCGTGTAAAGCGTGGCGTTACCGCCCGTCGTCGTCACAAAAAAGTTATCGGTCGTGCCAAGGGCTACTACAACGCCCGCCGCAAGGTCTTCCGCGTTGCCAACCAGGCCGTCATCAAGGCTGGCCAGTACGCCTATATCGGCCGCAAGCAGCGTAAGCGTCAGTTCCGCGCTCTGTGGATCGTCCGTATCAACGCCGCTGCGCGTATGTTCGGTCTGTCCTACAGCCGCCTGATCAATGGTCTGAGCAAGGCCGGGATCACGGTTGACCGCAAGGTGCTGGCCGACATTGCCGTGCACGACATCAAGGCGTTTGAAGTGATTGCCGAGAAGGCCAAGGCCAGTCTGGCTGCTTGATCGTCGGGCGCTCGCGCCAGCACGATATGATGTAAAGCAAGCGGGGAGGAGGCCATAGCCTTCTCCCCGCTTTGCGTTGGGGCATCCGCCAATTCATTCAATCAGGCAGCAAGTCGGAGTCGCATCGATGGACGACCTGGACAGCCGCGCCGCGCAGGCGCTGGCCGAAATCGAACAGGCAAGCACGCTGGAGTCGCTCGATGCGCTGCGCGTGGGCCTGTTGGGCAAGAGCGGCATCGTCACCGCCGCGCTGAAGGCGCTCGGTGCGCTGGCGCCGGACGAACGCAAGGCGCGCGGCGCCGAGGTCAATCGAGTCAAGGATCGCCTGGCCGATGCCCTGGCCGTGCGCAAGCAGGGCCTGGAGCAGGCCGAGCTGGATCGCCGTCTGGCGTCCGAGAAGCTCGACATCAGCCTGCCCGGGCGCGACGGCGAGCGCGGCGGCATCCATCCGATCACCCGCGCGCTTGAGCGCATCACGTCGATCTTTGCGCGACTCGGCTATCAGCGTGCCGACGGTCCGGAGATCGAGGACGACTGGCACAACTTCGAGGCACTGAATTTCCCGCCGCACCATCCGGCGCGCGCGATGCACGACACATTCTATTTCGGCGACGGCCGCCTGTTACGCACGCATACCTCGCCGGTGCAGATCCGCGCGATGCGGGGCCGCCAGCCGCCGATCCGCATCATCGCCCCGGGTAAGGTCTATCGCAGCGATTCGGATCAAACCCACTCGCCGATGTTCCATCAGATCGAGGGTTTGCTGGTCGACGAGACATCCAGCTTCGCCGACTTGAAAGGCACTCTGGCCGAGTTCATCCGCGCGTTCTTCGAACGCGATTTCGAGATGCGTTTCCGCCCCAGCTATTTCCCGTTCACCGAGCCATCGGCCGAAGTGGATATCCGTTGGGATGCGGAGGACGGCAGCACGCGCTGGCTCGAGGTGCTGGGCTGCGGCATGGTGCATCCGAACGTGCTGGCGAACTGTGGTATCGATCCGGAGCGCTACACCGGCTTCGCGTTCGGCCTCGGTGTGGAGCGCTTCGCGATGCTGCGCTATGGCGTGTCTGATCTGCGCGCGTTCTTCGAGAACGATTTGCGCTTCTTGAAGCAGTTTGCCTGAGAGCAGGGACGAGGGGCGAGTAGCGAGGGCGCACGTCCGCAGGTTAACGCGTACATCGATTTTGGCGCCCTCGTTACTCGTCTCTCGCCCCTCGAACAAAGTGAGAAAACGATGAAATTCTCTGAAAACTGGCTGCGCGAACTGGTCGAGATCAAGACTGACCGCGCCGCGCTGACCCATGCGCTGACGATGGCCGGGCTGGAAGTGGAAGAGCTGACCGTGCTGGGCGAAGGCCTGACCGGTGTGGTGGTGGCCGAGATTGTCGCTGCCGAAAAGCATCCCGAAGCCGATCGCCTGCAGGTGTGCAAGGTGGACGCGGGGCAGGGCGAGTTGCTGCAAATCGTCTGTGGTGCGCCGAACGCGCGCGTAGGCATCAAGGTGCCGCTGGCCATGGTGGGCGCGAGCCTGCCCGGCGGCATGTCGATCAAGGCGGCGAAGCTGCGTGGTGTCGAATCGTTCGGCATGCTGTGCTCGGCGAAAGAGCTGGGCATCGACGCCGATGCGTCCGGCCTGCTCGAGCTGCCGCTCGATGCGCCCGTCGGCCAGTCGCTGGCCGACTACCTGGGCCTACCCGACGCCAGCATCGAATTGAAACTCACCCCGAATCGTCCCGATTGCCTGGGGTTGGTGGGCCTGGCGCACGATGTCGCCGCGCTGTTCGGCAGCGCCGTGAAAGTGCCAGTGCAGGTCGCCGCGCCGGTGACAAGCGAGGCGAAGCGCGGTATCCAACTACAGGCGGGCAAGGACGCACCGCGTTATCTCGGCCGCATCGTCGAAGGTATCGATCCTGCCGCGCGTACTCCGCTGTGGCTGAAAGAGCGCCTGCGTCGCGCCGGACTGCGTCCGATCAGCGCGGTAGTGGACATCACCAACTACGTCATGCTGGAACTGGGTCAGCCGCTGCACGCGTTCGACAACGACACGCTGCAGGGCGACATCGTGGTGCGCCACGCACGTGGCGGCGAGACGCTGAAGCTGCTCGACGGCAGCGATGCGAAGCTCGACGAAGGCTTCGTGCTGATCGCCGACGAGCGCAACGCGCTGGCGGTGGCCGGTGTGATGGGAGGCTTCGATTCGCGCGTCACCGACGCTACCCGGAATATCTTCCTGGAATCGGCGCACTTCGCGCCTGCCGCGATCATGGGTCGTGCGCGCAAGCTCGGGATGCACACCGACGCGTCGCATCGTTTCGAGCGCGGTGTCGACCCGGAGCTGCCGCGCCGCGCCCTGGAACGTGCCACCGAGCTGCTGCTGTCGATTGCCGGCGGCCATGCCGGGCCGGTGCTGGTCGCGGAAAATCTTGCCGATCTGCCGAAGCCGGCAGCGGTGAAACTGCGCCGTGCACGGCTCAAGCGCGTGCTGGGTGTGGACGTCGCCGACGCCGAAGTAGCGCGCATCTTCACCGCGCTGGGCATGCAGGTTGAAACTCATGCAGACGGCTGGCAGATCACTGCACCGAGCAGCCGTTTCGATATCGAACGTGAGGAAGACCTGATCGAGGAAGTTGCGCGCATCTTCGGTTACGACAACATTCCCACCCTCACGCCGACTGGCGCGCTCACGCTGACGATCGAGCCGGAGGCGCGCATCAATGAGCTGGCGCTGCGCGAACAGCTCGCCGCCCGTGGGTACTACGAAGCGGTGAATCTGTCCTTCGTGGCAGCGGAGCTGCTGACGCGATGGGGTTTCACCGAACGACTGGTGCCGCTGGCCAACCCGCTGTCGGCCGATCTGGCGGTGATGCGTCCCTCGTTGCTGCCGGGTCTGATCGAGGCACTGCGGCATAACCGTGCACGCCAGCAGGAGCGCGTGCGGCTGTTCGAGGTGGCACGGGTATTCGCCGCCGGCGATCCGCCGGTCGAAACGCCGAGCCTGGCGATCGTCGCTTCCGGCACTGCCGGTGCCGAGCAGTGGGGCGAGCCGTCGCGTGTGCTGGACTTCCATGACCTCAAGGGCGATTTCGATGCCTTGATCGCTTGGGGCGGCGAGCCGCAGCGCTGGTCGGTGCACGCCGACGGCCTGCCGGCGTGGCTGCATCCGGGCCGTGGCGCACGCGTCGCACGCGATGGCGAGACGGTGGGCTATCTCGGTGCTCTGCACCCGCAACTGGCCAAGGCGCTGGATCTGGGTGCTGACGTGCATGTGCTGGAAGTGGCGCTGGAGCCGCTGCTGGCTCGTCGCCTGCCCAAGGCACAGCCGGTCCCCCGTTTCCCCATGGTGCGCCGCGATATTGCGGTGGACCTGCCGGAAGAGATCAGCTGGTCACAGATTGAGCAGACCGTCCGTAGCAGTCTGGGCGAACGGCTGAAAGAACTACAGTTGTTCGACCGTTATAGCGGCAAAGGGGTCGAAGCAGGCCGAAAAAGTCTCGCTATGGGCTTGATTTTACAGGACGCTTCACGCACCCTTACTGACGACGACGCGGATCGTTGCGTACGGGAAGCAATCTCTGCGTTGGAGCAAACATGCAAGGCAAAGCTGCGAGGATGAGATGGCGCTGACCAAGGCGGAAATGGCCGAGCGGCTTTTCCTCGATGTAGGTCTCAACAAGCGTGAGGCCAAGGAATTCGTGGACGCCTATTTTGAGGTGGTTCGCGAAGCGTTGGAAAACGGGGAACAGGTGAAGCTGTCCGGTTTCGGCAATTTTGATTTGCGGCTGAAAAGCCAGCGACCGGGGCGTAACCCGAAAACCGGTGAGGAGATTCCGATCTCCGCCCGGCGCGTGGTGACATTCCGACCAGGACAAAAACTCAAGGTAAGAGTCGAGGGCTATGCTGGACCAAGGGAATAACACCGAACTGCCTGCCATTCCGGCCAAGCGCTACTTCACCATTGGTGAGGTCGGCGAGTTGTGCGGTGTGAAGCCCCACGTGCTGCGTTATTGGGAACAGGAGTTCCCCGCGCTCAATCCCGTGAAGCGTCGCGGCAACCGTCGCTATTACCAGCGCCACGACGTGCTGATGATCCGCCAGATCCGTTCGCTGCTGTACGACGAAGGCTTCACCATCACCGGCGCGCGAGCACGGCTGGAAGGCCCGCAGGCGCGGATGGAAGCAAGCATCTCGCACCAGATCGTGCATCAGGTCCGGATGGAGCTGGAAGAAGTACTTTCGCTGCTGCGTCGTTGAACGCTTCCGGCACACGTGCCGAAGCTGCTAGAATTCCGGGTTCGCGAATCGTCGGGGCGTAGCGCAGCCTGGTAGCGCATCTGCCTGGGGGGCAGAGGGTCGTGGGTTCGAATCCCGCCGCCCCGACCAATTCGGAAACGTATTATTGAAAACGGCGCCCTTGGGCGCCGTTTTTGTTTGGCGGGGCGAGCGATTCGGCGGCCATGTCGGCTTTCGATCCCGTACGGGCGTAACTGACTTGCATCGCTTTTCGGAACCTGCACGCGCTGAATCTCAGCAAGGTTGGCTTTTGGCCCCCTCCCTGCTCGCAGGGGAGGGTTGGGGTGGGGTAAAGCTCTTGCCTCAGACGCGCGCAAGAGCACCCCCTCCCAACCTCCCCCTGCGAGCAGGGGAAGGAGCCATGCAGCCCGTCCTGAGCCGATAGCTGAGATTCGACGCGTGCAGGTTCCGGAATTGACCTGGAAGAAGCCCTCGCTTAAGGTCAGAGCCATGAACCGCCAGATCTCGCGAATTATTATTCACGCCATACGAGACATGGTGGGCTAGCTCGCGTTCCTACGCCGCTAAAACAACCCGCCCTGGAGGCGGGTTGTTTTTATCCGCCTCCTGGGAAGCCAAACCCAACAGGAGCACCTTATGAATTTGGATAGCCCTCCGCCGCCGGTTCTTCACCTGGTTTGCGGGAAGATTGCCGCGGGCAAATCCACGCTGACCCGGCGACTCGCCGATGACGCCAAGGCCGTGTTGATCGGCGAGGACGTGTGGCTTTCCCAGCTGTACCCGGGGGAAATCCGTTCTGTGGGTGACTACGTCCGCCGCTCAGCCCAGCTGCGCAATGCGCTCGCACCTCACATTGAATCGCTATTGCTGTGCGGGCTTTCCGTGGTTCTTGATTTCCCGGCGAACACCGTGGGCAACCGCGGCTGGATGAAAGACATCTATGAACGCGCGGGTGCCTCTCATGTATTGCATTATCTGGACGTCCCCGATGATGTTTGCAAGATGCGATTACATGTTCGTAATGCCTCGCAGGCTCATGCCTTTGCGCCCAGCGACGCGGAGTTCGATGAAATCACCCGGTACTTCGTCCCGCCCTCGGGCGATGAAGGTTTCCACGTCGTTCGTTACATAAATTTTGAGTCGACAGAATCCGGAAATCGTCCTTATTACCATGGATCGAGTTCATCAGAGAGATAGCCGTGGTCGCGAGCAAGTGTGGGGAAAATATCCTGGCGAGCTTCCTCGGATGACCGATTTTTCTCTTTGACGTGAGCATTGATTTCGGCATGCAGGGTGCGCGTAAGTATTTTTTCCAGCGCAGTGATTTGTTGAGTGAAAATCGGCGGAAAGGTCAGAAGGATTTCATTTACGGTCGTGGTCACTTTCTATCTCGTAAGCTTTTGATGAGAGCCGGCGCGGCGGCGCCATTCCTGGCCAGCAGAAGATGGGCGTACTGTGCGGCGGAGCTTCACGACCTTCGTGGCCCTGACCATGACTTGCACCCCCAACCTCCCTAAGACGTTCTTGGCTCGAAAAATTGAAATGGCCGGAGTTGCCGACGGGCTCCGGTTCAAGGCATGACGAGAACGAGTGCCAGCGTTATGGCGGCACAGAGGCCTGTCGCGTTAGGCTCCGCGTGTGAGCCGGCGGCGCTATGGGGGAGGCTGGATGGCAGCCTCGCTGCAGCGTTCGCGTTCGAATGATTCTTTCCCCGCACCGGAGCTGCTGTCATGCCGAATTGCTGTCATCCCAATGCGCCGCATACAAAATTGAAGGCTCCCGACTGGTACGTTTCGGCGCTGATGCTGGATCGCGCGCTCGATGCCATCCTGCGTCGTGTCAAGAATCTCGATCGCGACCATGACATCCCTTATCTCGCCGGCTACAGCACGGACGGCAAGACCATCTACATCGATCGTCATTTGCCGAAGAGCTTCGTTTTCCGCGGTCGTACCGTGGACGTGGACCGGTTTCTTATCCTGCACGAAGAAGTGGAAAAGACCCTGATCGATCAGCTGGGTCTGCACTATTTGCATGCCCACCAGATTGCCACGCGGGCCGAAGAGGCGGCGGTCAATGCCGAGCGCATCACTTGGGCGGCTTACGATCGCTTCATGCAGAAGTATGTGAAGTCGATCGGCGACGAGCGCTTGGTCAAGGTGCCGGCGGATCTGGATCTGAAGCCGTATCGCGATTATCACGACTATGACCTGATGCAGCGGATGCTTGAGCACATCGATGGCAAACCGGGTCTCGGCGCGAAGCTGAAGGGTGAACTGAAGGTCTATGCTGCTGCCTTCCGCGAGCAGCATCGCGTGGAACAGCGTCATCTAGCCGGTAAGACTGCCGGCTCGCGCAAGGTAGCCGATGCCGGCAAGCCGGGCGTGCCTAAGAAGGTGCCGGCAACGAAGAAGGCGCCAGCGAAAAAGACAGCAACGGTCAGCGGCAAGCCACTGCGCGCGTCAACAGCATCGTAATCCATACTGGAACCTGTGCGCTGCGTCGGCAGCGCACAGGTCAGCGCAGCACTCCGTCAATACAACACGCGAGTGCGCAACGTGCCAGGAATCGCGGCCAGCTTTTCCTTCAGCACGGTCGCCTGCGTCGCGTCGGCGGTAACGTCGATCACCACGTAGCCCACTTCGGCATCGGTCTGCAGGAACTGCGCGTCGATGTTGATGTTGCCGGCGGAGAACAGTTCGTTGATGCGCGATAGCATGCCCGGCACATTGCGATGGATATGCAGCAGGCGGCGACTGTGCGGGTGCTCGGGCAGGGTGGCTTCGGGGAAGTTCACCGCCGACAAGGTGGAACCATTGTCGCTATAGCGGATCAACTTGCTGGCGACTTCGATGCCGATATTGTCCTGCGCTTCCAGCGTGCTGCCGCCGATGTGCGGGGTGAGGATGACGTTGTCCATGCCGACCAGCGGCGAGACGAACGCGTCGTCATTGCCTTTCGGTTCGACCGGGAAAACGTCAACAGCCGCACCGGCCAGATGGCCGTCGCGCAATGCGGCTGCCAACGCGTCGATATCCACCACGCTGCCACGCGAGGCGTTGATCAGCATCGCGCCGGCACGCATCTTCGCCAGCTGCTCGTGTTTGATCATCAGCTGCGTGGCAGGGGTTTCCGGTACATGCAGGGTGACCACGTCGGCGCGTTCCAGCAACTCGTCCAGGCTGGAAACTGCGCGCGCATTGCCAAGCGACAGCTTGGTTTCGATGTCATGGAAGATCACCCGCATGCCGAGACCCTCGGCCAGCACGCCGACCTGGGTGCCGATGTGGCCGTAGCCGACGATGCCGAGCACCTTGTCGCGCGTTTCGAAGCTGCCGCTCGCCGATTTCGTCCAGCCGCCGCGATGGCACAGCGCGTTCTTCTGCGGGATACCACGCAGCAACATGATCGCCTCGGCAATCACCAGCTCGGCGACGCTGCGCGTATTGGAGTAGGGCGCGTTGAACACCGGCACGCCGAGTTTCCTGGCGGCAGTCAGATCCACCTGGTTGGTGCCGATGCAGAAGCAGCCCACCGCGATCAGTCGCTTGGCATGTGCCAGCATATCCTCGCTGAGCTGCGTGCGCGAGCGGATGCCCACGATGTGTGCATCGGCAATGCGCTGCTTGAGCTCCGCCTCCGGCAGTGATTTCGCATGTATCTCGACCTGGCTGTAACCGGCACGGTGAAAACTCTCGACCGCGCTGGCGCTGACGCCTTCCAGCAGCAATACCTTGATGTCTTGTCGGGGGTAAGAGGTTTGCATGCGGCGGCCTGGGCTAAGGGTGCTGAAGGAAGTGTCCTTACTATGCCAGAGCTGACGGCAATTTGCGGCGATGCAGCACTGGACGTGACGGCATGTGGCTGGCAGGCTGCGAGGACTTCCTGGAGCCCATCATGCTCGACGCGCGCGTTGCCGAACTGACCCGATGCCTGCCTGACCTGCGCCTGCTCACCGCATCCGGCGATCTGGAACATTACGGCCGTGACTGGACCCGACGCTGGACGCCAGCGCCATTGGCGATCGCGCTGCCGGCCAGCGTCGAAGAGGTACAGGTGATCGTGCGCTGGGCCAACCAGCAACGCGTGGCGATCGTGCCGTCGGGTGGTCGTACGGGCTTGTCTGGCGGTGCTGTGGCAGCCAACGGCGAGCTGGTGCTGAGTCTGGAACGGATGAACCGCGTGCTGGATTTCAACGCCGTCGATCGCACGCTCAGCGTGCAGTCGGGGATCATCCTGCAAGCGGTGCACGAAGCGGCGCGTGGGCATGGGCTGCTCTATCCGGTGGATTTCGCCGCGCGCGGCTCGTGCTCGATCGGCGGCAATATCGCGACGAATGCCGGCGGCATCCGGGTGATTCGCTACGGCAATACCCGCGAGTGGATTGCCGGCTTGAAGGTGGTGACTGGCAACGGCGAACTGCTGGAACTCAATCGCGCACTGATCAAGAACTCCAGCGGCTATGACTTCCGGCAGCTGATGATCGGCTCGGAGGGGACGCTGGGCATCGTGGTGGAAGCGACGCTGGAACTCACCGATCTGCCACCGCCGTCGCAGGTGATGCTGCTGGCGTTGCCGGACATGGACGCGCTGATGCAGGTGTTTGCGCTGTTCCGTGCGCGGCTGACTCTGCAGGCGTTCGAGCTCTTCACCGATCACGCACTCAAGCATGTGCTGGCGCATGGCGCGCAGCGTGCCATCGACGGCGACTATCCGTATTACGTCGTGACCGAGTTCGATGCGGCTGACGAGCGGGCACAGGACGTCGCTTTGGCGGCGTTCGAGCACGCACTGGAACAGGGCTGGGTCACTGACGGGGTGATTGCGCAAAGCGATGCGCAAGCTGCTGCGCTGTGGCGGTTGCGCGAAGGCATTACCGAAAGCCTGGCGCCGCGCCGACCTTACAAGAATGACGTGTCGGTGCGGATCAGTGCAGTGCCGGCCTTCCTGCACGAGATGCAGGCGTTGCTGACACGCGAATATCCGCATATCGAGGTGGTCTGGTTCGGCCATATCGGCGACGGCAATCTGCACATCAATGTGCTGCGGCCGGATGAGCTGGCGGAAGAGGCATTCATCACCCAGTGCGAGCATGTCACCAAGCTGCTGGCAGCGACCTTGCAGCGCCACGGCGGCAGTATTTCCGCCGAACACGGGATTGGGCTGGTCAAACGAGCGTATCTGGAAAGCACCCGCAGCGCGGCGGAAATCGCACTGATGCACGGTGTGCGGAAGGTGTTTGATCCGAATGGAATCCTCAATCCTGGCAAGTTGTTTGTGAGCCATTGCGAGTGAGTCGCTGAACATGTGTCGCCAGAAGCGAGCTGCTGAAAATGGGCCTCTCAGAGGCCGGGAAACCACGCCCGTGCTAGCCTTATAGGCTTGTCCGTTCGCTTAGAGAAGCCGTCATGTCGCCGCAACTTCGTTCGCTGTATCCCGAGATCGAGCCATTCGACAGCGGCATGCTCAAGGTGTCCGCACTGCATACGCTGTATTACGAGCAGAGTGGCAACCCAAACGGTAAACCGGTGGTATTTCTGCATGGCGGCCCGGGAGGCGGTACCAATGCGAAGTGCCGGCGCTTTTTCGATCCGGCCGTCTATCGCATCGTGTTGTTCGACCAGCGTGGCTGCGGCAAATCTACCCCGCACGCGGAACTGACCGACAACACCACCTGGGATCTGGTCGCCGACATCGAGCGTCTGCGCGAGCACCTGACAATCGATCGCTGGCAGATATTCGGCGGTTCGTGGGGCTCCACGCTCGCGCTGGCCTATGCCCAGACGCATCCGGACAAAGTGACCGAACTGGTGCTGCGCGGCATCTTCATGCTGCGCCGTTGGGAGCTGGAGTGGTTCTACCAGAAGGGCTGCGACGCGCTGTATCCGGACGCCTGGGAAACCTATCTCAACGCGATTCCGGAAGTCGAGCAAGGCGACCTGATGAGCGCCTACTACCGTCGCCTGACCAGTGACGACGCCCAAGTACGCAGTGACGCCGCGCGCGCCTGGTCCGTGTGGGAAGGTGCCACCAGTTTTCTATGGCAGGACACGTCGCATATCGCCTCCAGCGCCGAAGACGAGTTCGCGCTAGCGTTCGCGCGTATCGAATGCCATTACTTCGTCAACGGCGGTTTCTTCGAACACGACGACCAGTTGCTGCGTAACGTTGGGCGCATCCGCGATATCCCTACGGTGATCGTGCAGGGCCGTTACGACGTGGTTTGCCCCATGCGCAGCGCATGGGATCTGCATCGTGCGTGGCCAGAGGCTGATCTGCACATCGTGCAGGACGCCGGTCATTCGGCATTCGAGCCAGGCATCATGCATGAGCTGCTGGAAGCGACGGATCGCTTCGGTCACTAATTTAGGCGTTGCTTCTTTGTCAGCCTGACGAAAGTCGGAGCAGGCTGCGCTTAACCCCCTCTCCCTTCGGGAGAGGGCTGGGGTGAGGGTTCGGTTCTCGCGCGAATAATCATTTCTCGTCGCCCTTGCGCAGGTAGCACTCACCGCTTTTCGCGAGGTTCGTTGCTTTAGCGTGAGCTGTTGCTTTTAGAGCGTTTCGTCCTCCTGCGGAGGGCGAGTCACTTTTCTCTTGCTTGGCCGTGCCCGAAAGAGAAGTAACCAAGAGAAAATGACACCCCACTTGGCGCTTGTTGGGCATCCATGCCCAGCAAGTCCGTGAGGTGGGGTCGACAGGCCCGCAGGGGAATCAACATCCCTGTCGATTCCCCTGCGGGCCTGTCGACCCCACCTCACCGCCGCACAGGGCCCCCGGGTAGAGCGGCGCGCGTCCTGCGCGCACATTTCAGAAGTGCAAAAAGCTGGATCAAAGGCCGAGCGACGGCAGAACTACGAGCTGCCTCATAAGAGCGGCGCTTTCGATTCAGTCGCTCGACGGCAGCAGCTTGGTGCCGAAGATCTTGTCGCCGGCGTCGCCCAGGCCGGGCAGGATGTAGCCCTGTTCGTTCAGACGTTCGTCGATCGCAGCGGTATAGATCTCGATATCCGGATGCGCGGCCTCGATGCGTTTGAGACCTTCCGGCGCGGCGACCAGGAACAATCCCTTGATGCGTTTGCAGCCGGCTGCCTTCAGCATGTCGACGGCGGCGATCAGGGTGCCGGCGGTGGCCAGCATCGGATCGACGATCAGCGCGATGCGCTCGTCCATGCGGCCGCTGAGTTTTTCGTAATAGGCGATCGGTTGCAGTGTTTTCTCATCGCGTTGCACGCCGACCACGCTGACTTTGGCTGACGGGATCATGTCGAGCACGCCGGGCAGCATGCCCAGGCCGGCGCGCAGGATCGGCACGATGGTGATCTTCTTGCCCTTGATCCGGTGTACCTGCAACGGGCCGGCCCAGCCATTGATCTGCTCCTGGACGGTTTCCAGATCCTTGGTCGCCTCATAGGTAAGCAGCGCGGCGACCTCGGAGGCCAGTTCGCGAAATTCCTTGGTACTGATGCCGGCATGGCGCATCAGGCCGAGCTTGTGCTGGATCAGTGGATGGCGGACTTCGACGATCTTCATGGCGGGTTGCCGAGTGGGTTGTCACCAGCATAGCCGCAAAAGAAAAGGGCGCCGCCCGATTCGGCGACGCCCTGCGTGCGCAAGACTATGAAGCGCTGGTCCGGTGGCTGCCGAATCAGTGGGTCTTCATGCAGGCGCTGACGGCGTTTTTATAGTCATCGCCTTTCTTGCCGGCGTTCTGGTGATTGCAGTCAGCCATGCGCTGCTGTGACGGGGTGAGCTTCTTGGCTGGGGCGGCGCTGGCGGTGTCGCCCTTCATGCAGGCGCTGACGGAGTTTTTGTAGTCGTCGCCTTTCTTGCCGGCGTTCTGATGGCCGCAGTCGGCCATACGCTGCTGCGACGCGGTGAGTGTCTTGGCGGGGGCCGTCGTACTGGCCTGCGGCGTTGCCGCGAAGGTAGCGCTGGCAAAGGCGAAAGCGGCACTGATGGCAAGCAGACGTAATGACATCGACATCGTTGAACCCTCCCTTGGTGACCGGCAGCTGCCGGCGGCGCCCAGTCTATGCCGAGGGGTGGCCTTCGTGGGGCATAACGAAGGTGTCGTGCAAGTCGTATTCAACTACGGCAACGCAGCATTGGCCGCGTTGCCGTAGATCGGTCAGGCGGAGTCGGTGGTGCTCAGGCCGCCTCGGCCTTGGCTTTGCGCGGGCCTTCCAGCAGTGCCTTGCGCAGGTTCGCCACCACCAGATCGACTTCAGCGCTGGTGACGTTGAAGTGTGGGGTGAAGCGCAGCGAATTGACGCCGCCATGGATCACGCCGACGCCGCGTTCGCGCATGTATTCCTCGGTCGAGTTGGCGCCGTAGCACTTGTATTCCGGTGCCAGCTCGCAGGAGAACAGCAGGCCGGTGCCCTGCACCTTGGTGATCAGGCCGCCCAGCTCATTCTTCAACGCGTTGAGCTTGTCGACGAATTCCTTGCCGCGCTCACGGATGTTGTTGCGCACGGCATCGGTCAGCTGATCCATCGTGACCAGTGCCACGTCCAGTGCGCGCGGGTTCGCGGTCATGGTGTTGCCGTAGATGCCCTTACGGTACAGCGCGGCGGTGCGTGCGCTGACCGCCAGCACCGACAGCGGATACTGGCCGGCATTGAGCGCTTTGGAGAAGGTTTCCATGTCCGGCGCCGGCAACTGCTCGAAGCCGGGATAGTCGGTGACGGAGAGCACGCCATGTGCGCGCAGACCGGCCTGGATCGAATCGATCAGCAGCAAGGTGCCGTGCGCTTCGGTCAGCGAGCGTGCCGCCTTGTAGAACTCCGGCGTTACGGCACGACCCGGATCGCCTTCGCCCATCACCGGCTCCAGGAACATCGCTTCGATGAACCAGCCGTGCTTGTCGGCGTCGGCAAACACCGCTTCGAGTTGGGCGATGTCGTACGGCGTCACGGTAAGCAGCGTGTCTTCATGCCGGTAGCTGGCAAGGTGCTGCTGATAGGTCTTGCGGCTGGAGTCCGAATAGAGCGCCGGCTTGTCGGTGCGGCCGTGGAACGCACCCTTCACCGCGAGCCGCTTGATCGTGCGGCCCGCATAGCGGCCACCGACGTCCGTCATCGTCTTCGCGTTGACGTCCGCAATGCGACAGGCCAGCGAGACCGATTCGGAGCCGGAGTTCAGGCACAGATAACGCGCATACGGACTGCCGCCGCGGGTGTGGCCCAGCTCCTTGTCAAGCGCGCGGGTGAAGCGCAGCTGCGAGACGCTCGGTGACATGACGTTCGCCATCACCTGCGGGCGGCTCAGCACTTCCAGGATCGCCGCGTCGTTGTGGCCGAAGCCGAGCATGCCGTAGCCGCCGTTGTCGTGCACCACCGAGCCTTTCAGGGTGATCACCCACGGACCACGCGCGGCGGCCGATAGGTACGGATTGATCGCGTCGTCCGGGTAGAAATTGACGAAACCTGCCTGCGCCTGAGCGAGCTGATCGACTTCATCCAGCTTGAGGAAATCAGTCAGGTCGGCGCGCAGTTCGCGGTGGCGCGCCAAGGCTTCGGCAATCGCCTGAACCAGCAGGGGATCGTTGGCTGCCATGCGTTCGATGGCAGCATCGTCCAGACCCGTGGTCCGCGGCTTGCCGCCGAATTCGCGCAGTTCACGCAGCTGATTGATGACACCCATGATGGCTTCTCCGTAGATCCGCCGGCGGCAGGTGCTGCCAAGCTGGCGGACGTGTAATAAAAGTGTGGCTGGAAACGCGGGGCGACGCGGCGCTTCCTCAATGTTTTCAGACGCTTTGCGCGGTCTTTCAGCGCATGCAACAAGGCCTTATTCCTCACAGGATACCTTGCGATGCCCGCGGCCGTAACCCCCGTGCCGGAGCACCGGGTGACGGCTGTCACCCGCGATGACTGACGTCGGCGAGTGCCCGTAAGCCCTTGAGCCGCGCAGGATAAGAGGCATTCAAGGAGGTTCCGATGACGCATTCCGACCCTGTCATTGCCCGTCTCGAGGTTGCCGTCAAACGCTATGGCCGGCGGGTTGCGCTGGACGGTGCCGACCTTGCAGTGCGGCGCGGGGAACTGCTTGCGCTGCTCGGCCCCAACGGTGCAGGCAAGACCACGGCGATTGGCCTGCTGCTGGGCCTGCTTCGCGCCGATGCCGGCACGGTCGAACTGTTTGGACAGGACCCGCAACGGATCGAGGCGCGCCGACGTATCGGCGTGATGCTGCAGAACGCCGAACTGCCGCCGACTTTGCAGGTGGGGGAATTGCTGCGGCTGACCGCCAGCTACTACCCGACACCGCGCGCGCTGGCTGAAACCGCCGAGCTGGCCGGGGTCGGCGATCTCCTGAAACGGCCTTACGCAAAACTCTCCGGCGGTCAGCAGCGGCGCGTGCAATTTGCATTGGCACTGTGTGGACGACCCGAATTGCTGTTTCTCGACGAGCCCACCGTGGGCATGGACATCGAGGCGCGGCAGAAATTATGGATGGCTATACGCCAGCTACTGGCGGAGGGCTGGTCGGTGCTGCTGACCACGCATTATCTGGAAGAAGCCGAAGCGCTGGCCGATCGTGTCTGCGTGATGGCGCACGGCCGGATGATTCACGAAGGCACGGTCGAGGCACTGCGCGCACGGGTGGCGCGCAAGCGCATTCGCTGTCGCAGTGCACTGACGATCGACACGGTGCGTGGTTGGCCTGAGGTCAGCGAGGCATCGCAGGATGGTGAACGTCTGCATATCACCACGGCTGACGCTGAAATCGTGGTGCGCCGCCTGCTCGGTGCAGATGCGCAGCTGCGCGAGCTTGAAGTACAGCGCGCCGGTCTGGCCGAGGCCTTCACTGAACTCACCCGTGATGCTGACGAAGCATCGAATGCCGATCAGCGCGAGGCCGCCTGAGATGGAAACCGCCATGTCTTTCACCCAACCGACAACAACCAGCGGCATGTCGCCGCGCCGCCTGCTTGGGGCTTATCTTGAAGAGGCGCGCAGCGAGTGCCTGCGTTACATGCGCGCGCCCGGTTTCATGCTGCCCGTCATGCTGTTTCCCGCCATGTTCTACCTGTTGTTTGGCGTGCTGATGGCCCGGTCGGAGGGCGCCGACGTGGGGCGTTATCTGCTGGCCAGCTACAGCGTATTCGGCGTGATGAGTCCGGGCCTGTTCGGCTTTGGTGTGTCACTGGCGCTTGAGCGCGATGGCGGGTTGCTGACGTTCAAGCGCGCGCTGCCGATGCCGCCGGGCGCTTACCTGCTGGGCAAGATGCTGATGGCGATGGCCGCCGCTACCGTGGTCATTCTGCTGCTGCTGGCGTTGGCGTTGTCGCTGGGGCATGTGACGCTGACCCCCGTTCAGATCGCGGCGTTGTTGCTGACCGGTGTACTTGGCGTGCTGCCATTTTGCGCGCTGGGCATGTTCGTTGGCACCTTGATCAAGGGGCAGGGCGCGCCGGGCATGTTGCAGTTGATCTACCTGCCGATGTCGTTCATGTCCGGGCTGTGGTTTCCGCTGCCGATGCTGCCGAAGTTTCTGCAGCAGATTGCGCCGGTTTGGCCAAGCTATCACCTGGACCAGCTGGCGCTGGCAGCCGTGGGCATGCGGCAGGGGGCACTGCTGCCGCATGTGCTGGTGTTGTTCGGATTCGCAGCGGTGTTCCTCCTGCTGGCGACGCAGCGCCTGCGCCGGCACGGTTGAAGTGGCATGCTGTATCCATCGATCCATCAGCGAAAAGCCCCGCCATGATCCCTGACTTCATTGCCCGATGGTTTACGCCGGCACCGGATTCCGGTGTGGCTGACGACATCCGGCAGGGCAAGTCGCCGTGGGCCGACAGCGTGCACTTGCTGTGGTTGATGTGGATTTTTGTCACGCCGCTGTTTGACCATGGAGTCGCCGGCTACACGCGCAGCTGGTTGCTGTTCACGCTGGGGTCCCTGCCGGTGTTCCTGTTGCTGTTCGCCAAGATGCAGCTGGCTCCGCGACGCATGGTGCAGTTCTATCCGCTGGGCATGGCTGCATTGAGCATGGGGCTGTTGCCTTGGTATGGGAGCGGTCTGAGCTACTTCGTCTACGGCTGCGTGATGCTGCGTTTCTGCAACGCGCCCTTCCGCCTGTACGTGGTGAAGCTGCTGCTGATGAATGCCGTATTCGTGGCGCTGGCCTGGTGGATCGGCTATCCGACCTCGATGCTGGTGATTATTCCAGCGACTGCACTGGTTATCAGCGCAATTACCGCGGTGGAACACATGAGCAAGGAGAAGGATGCCGCGTTGCGCCTGTCGCATGACGAAGTGCGCCGACTCGCCGCCACCGCCGAGCGCGAGCGTATCGGCCGTGATCTGCATGACTTGCTCGGCCACACGTTGTCGCTGATCACGCTCAAACTCGAGCTCTCGCGCAAACTGTTCGATCGCGACACCGAAGCGGCCCGGCGCGAGGTGGAAGAGGCCGAGAAAGTGGCGCGTCACGCGCTGGCGGAAGTACGTAGCGCCGTTACCGGCATCCGCGCCACCGACCTCGCTGCCGAACTGGCTTCGGCGCGATTGCTGCTGGAATCATCGCGCGTGCATCTCGATTACGGGCGTCCGCCCGCCGACCTGCCTGGCGATATCGAGCGTGGCCTCTCGTTGATACTGCGCGAGGCAGTGACTAACATCGCGCGCCACGCCGATGCCAGTTCCGCGAAAATTGAAATGACGCGCGAACGTGCCAGCGTGTGCATGCAGATCAGCGACAACGGTCGCGGCGGTATCGACCGTGACGGCAATGGTTTATGCGGTATCGGCGAGCGCGTGCGCGCGCTGGGTGGCACCCTGACGATCGAATCGCCTCGTGGTCAGGGAACACGACTGCGGGTGGTGGCTCCGGTGCCGATTCTGCGTCTGGTTGAAGTGTCGCGATCACCATCCGAAGTGCCAATCAGCGACCCTGTGATGACCGCGGCCCCGGGTCAACCTTCCGCATGAGCCCATCCGTGTTGCCCATGCCCATCCAGGTTATGACATCCTCCGCCGGCTCCGGTCGATACAAGGGAAATATCACATGATCCGTGTCTTGCTGGCCGAGGATCAGGCGATGGTGCGCGGCGCACTGTTTGCGTTGCTCAATCTCGAACCGGACATCGATGTGCTTGGCTCGGCGGCCGATGGCGAGATCGCGTGGCGCGAATTACAGCGGCTCAAACCTGATGTGCTGGTTACCGACATCGAGATGCCCGGGCTGACCGGGCTGGAACTGGCGCAGCGCATCCTGCGGCATGAGTTGCCGATGAAGGTGGTCATCGTCACCACGTTCGCGCGGCCCGGGTTCCTGCGGCGTGCACTGGATGCCGGTGTGTCGGGATATCTGCTCAAGGATGCGCCGGCGGAAAACCTGGCCGAAGCGTTGCGCACGGTGCATCGCGGCGGCCGTGCGATCGATCCGCAACTGGCGCTGGAAGCATGGTCGGAAGCCGACCCGCTGAACGATCGCGAGCGGCAGGTACTGCGACTGGCCGGTGAAGGTCAGTCTGCTGGCGACATTGCCACGCAGTTGAATCTGTCGCATGGCACCGTGCGCAATTACCTCTCCGAAGCGATCGGCAAGCTAGGCGTCGCGAACCGCATTGAGGCGTATCGCATGGCACGGCAGAAAGGTTGGCTGTAGGGAATATGGGATCGAGTTGAGCTTCTGAGCGTCGGGCGAACCAGCAACGGCAAAGTATCGCACTCTTGCGCTGACGCGCTGTATGAGAGGGCAGGGGCGCGAACAGTTATTGCAGACGGTGAATGTGCAGCATCGTTACGTATAGGGGTGCTAAACGGCTTCGCCGTCCTTCGCTCCGGTGGTGCGGTTCGATCAAGGCCAGCAGGGCTGTCCACGGTACAACTCGTTGCATCTTGCCGGCGCCGTGTGCGCTTCTCTTTGGCATCGAAGCCAAGGAGGCGAATGAGTGTTGCATCACGAGGCAACGCTGTCATGGGCAAAGAGCTGCTCATACCGGTCAGCGCGGCGACCACCTTTCAGACCTTTCTGATTTCTCCACCGTCACTCCGAGGGTACGATGCGAGGCGTTAAATCAGGAATTTCCTTGATGTTGTCGCGTGTATTGCGCTGGACGGCGATCGGGCTGCTGGTGTGCGCACTGAGTGCGTGCCAGCGACCGGCGATGGCGTGGCCGCACGATGCCTATATCTGGCAACGTGCGTGGACACCGGCGGTGACTCAGGCCATGCATGAAAGTGCTGGCGATATTCGTGCATGGCGCGTGCTCGCCGCGCAAACTGGGCGAGACGGCCGCCTGCAGGTTTTCCACCCCGATCGCGCGGCTTTGCAGGCCAGCGGAAAACCGGTGGTGCTGGTAGTGCGTATTGATGGTCAGCTGGCGCAGTGGGACGAGGCGCAGTTGCTGGCCGACACCATGACACTGTGGCGCGACTGGCAATCCAGCGGCCTCTCCATCGCGGGGCTGGAGGTCGATCACGATTGCGGCACGGCGCGCTTGCCGGCGTATACGCACTATCTGGCCGCGCTGCGCCCGATGTTGAATGGGGCGGCGTTGTCGATTACGGCGTTGCCCGCATGGCTGCGCTCGCCGGCCTTGGACGCGCTGCTGGCGCAGGTCGATGAATCGGTGTTGCAAGTACATGCTGTGCGCGATCCACGTGCCGGCCTGTTCGACGGCACACTGGCGTTGCAATGGGCGCAGGAGTACGCCCAACGCAGCGGCAAGCCGTTCCGGATCGCGCTACCGAATTACGGTTCACGGGTGAGCTGGGATGATCAGGGGCGCTTGGCGAGTGTACGCAGCGAGGCCGCCGTACCGGACAGCAGCGACGATAACGACGTCAGTCGCGAGTTGTTGGCCACGCCGGCACAGATCGCGGATTTTCTTGAGCAGCTGCGTGGCGATCCGCCGCCACATCTCGCCGGCATCGTCTGGTTTCGCTTGCCGACCGCGCAGGACAGTCGGGCCTGGAGTGTGCCTACCTGGCTCGCCGTGATCCGCCAGCAACCCTTGCGCAACGTCCTGATCGCCACGATGCGCGCCAGTGACACGCCCGGTACGCTCGACCTGGCGCTGGAGAATCCAGGCGAACTGGATGCGCCGCTGCCAGCGCGAGTGCTGCTGCCCGCGCAATGCACGCTCGCCGATGGCATCCATGGCTATGCGTTGCAGTCGCCAGGCGGCACACTGATTATCGAACGCGTGCAGCCAGGCTTGCTGCAGGCAAATCATCAACGGGTCATCGGCTGGGCGCGCTGCGCGTCTGGCAAGGCAGTAGCGCATGTCGAAGCATAAATATCATCGGGTCGCGTTGGCTGCCGCGCTGGCCGCGGCCGGTGTGGCATGGGCTTGCGGTCCGGATTTTCCGGGCCAGCTGCTCGACAACCGTGCCGGAACATTGAAGGAGACCCCGCAAAACAGTTTTGCATGGGAGGTGCAGCATCTGCTGGTGGCTACCGATGCGTTGCGGGCGCGCGAGCTGAATTCCTATTCGCTCGGCGCGCAGCTCGCGCCTGCCGATGCCGCCAAGGCACAGGGGCTGACGCTGGCGCAGTGGCAGCGGGTGAGTGCATTGCGTCAGTCCCTGGACGGCGACAAGGTCGAAGCCGATGGCCAGGACCTGCCGCAAGACCTGCGTCTGTATCTCGCCGGTGCGGTGGATTACGCCGCCGCGAACCAGGCATGCAAAGGTTCGGCTGATTCGGATCCGCCCGCTCCGGCGGCTGCGGCTCCGTATTGCAGCCCGGATGAGGCCGGGATGGCTGGTGCCCTGAGCCGCTTCGAAAAAGTGCTGGCACTGCCACCCGCGCAGGCCACACTGCGTTCGGTATGGGCGGCCTACATGGCCGGCACCATCCATGCGCAACGTGCGAATGTGGCGGCGACCGACCCAGCCACGTTCAAGCGCGAGCGCGAGGCCGCGGCCTCGATGTTTCAACTGGCGCGCGCCCGCTCGCTCGCTGGTGCATCGGATACAGAAGGGTTGGCTGTGGCCAGCTTCGGCGAGGAGGCGCGGCTGTATCTTTACAACGGCACGCACCAATGCAGCTGGGCCGAGCTCTATATCCAGGACAGCGCCTGCGGGGCGGCGATTGCCGCACCTGACCTGAAGCGCGCGATCACACTCTACGCGGCACAGGCCGGCCATGGCTCGCTCAGCGCCGTGAATTCGCTTTCCACCATCGCCGACAATGTGCTGCGCGACCGCGAGCGCATTGCCGCCATGATTGATGCGCCGGTTTCGCAGCGCCTGCTGATAGCCGACGTGCTGGCTGGTAACGACGCGTCGTCGTCTTCCGACGAGGCGAGCCCCGCCGGGGCGCCGGGCAAGGTCGCCCCTTTGTCGGCGCTGGTGGCGGCGATCGAGCAGCAGGGGCTCGACCATGTAGCCAGCGCCGATCGCCTCGCGGCACTGGCGTATCAGGCCGGGCGTTATGATCTGGCCGCCACGCTGGCTGCCAGGACGCGTGGGCCGCTGGCGAGTTGGGTCACGGCGAAACTGGCACTGCACAGGGGCGATCTCGCGGCGGCGGCAGCGGCCTATGCCGAGGCAGCCGGGGCGTTTCCGAAGTCAGACGATCCGAAGGCCAGCGTCGAGCCGGCCAGTGTGAATTTGATCACTGGCGAGCAGGGTGTGCTGGCACTGGCTCGCGGCGAATATGTCGAAGCGATGGGGCATCTGTATGCCGCTGCAGCAAGAGACATGGGAGACGACAATGCCTTCGACGAAAACTCCCGCAGCGATATCTCCTATGCCAATGATGCGGCCTATGTCGCCGAGCGCGTACTTACCCTGGATGAGCTGAAGGGGTTTGTCGACGCACATGCCGCCGCCACTCCAGCGCCAGCCTTGGTAACGGAAAAGGATCACCAGTACCCTCCGGCGCCATTCGCCGACAATCTGCGCTGGTTGCTGGCGCGCCGATTGATGCGGGCAGGGCGCTACGACGAGGCGCAAGCGTATTTCCCGGCCAGTGGCGATCCGCGTTTCGGCGAGGTGGACTTGCGCGCAAAGGCACGTGATTACGCCAGCTTTCTGCACGCGGCTGACAGCGCATGGAGCGATGTCGGCAAAGCGCAGGCACACTATGCCGCGGCAGCGATTACCCGCGAGAGTGGCATGGAGCTGTTTGGTTACGAACAGGCGCCGGATTACAACGATAACGGCGGTAGCTACCCTGGTGGCAGCGGTCATCTAGCGCAAGCCCTGAAGCAGTCCTTCGTCACCGATGGCGAGCGGCAGCGTTTTGCCGAAAGTGCGGCCAAGCCCGATATACGCTTCCACTATCGCTACGTCGCTGCGGATCAGGCATCGGTCGCGGCGGACTTGTTGCCGCCGCGTTCGCAGGCATTTGCCGCGGTATTGTGCAAGGCGACCGGTTGGATGCAGCAGGGGCCGCCACCGGATAATTCGGACGAATCGACGCCTGGCAGTGACGCGCAGCCGCCGCCCACCGAGCGCGAGCGACGTGCCGCCGCGTATTATCAGCGTTACGTGAAGCAGGGTGCGCATGTGAGCTGGGCGAAGGATTTCGGCAGCAGTTGCGCGGAGCCCGATTTCGCAAGCGCCCGCTGGTTACCGCAACGCCAGCACATCGCCCGGGCCGAGCATTTGATTCGTCATCACCCGGTCTATGCGATTGGCGCGGGCGTATTGCTGTTCGGTGGGTTGGCGGGTGGGCTATGGCAGCGCCGCCGTCGCAACAGGGCTAACCCGTAGTCACCGACCGTGCCACTGCGACGCAGCTGGCACCACCGGCTCCGGCAGGTCGGTGGCCGTCAACGCGATGACTCTCTCGCTCGAGCATCGATCTCGTTTGTGCAGCGGCTACAGCCGGGCCGCGCGGCTTAGTCGAAAGCATGGAGGCCGCCGGTCTGGTTTCGTCAATCGGCTGCAATGGCGTGCGCGAAGTGCTGGCTCCCGAGCCCGGCGGATGCCATGCGATCGCGCCAATCGTCGCCCGGTCGTTCAACGCCACCGGAGGCAGTGGTCAATGTCGTCCCGGACGAAACGGCCAGCGGGCGCCAAACAGCGGCAGCAGGGTAAACCCCAGCACCATCGGTAGTGACCATAACGTCCCGGCCCAGCTTGCCCAGAAGGTCGCCGCTTGCGCCGTCGCGGCGGGATTGTGCGGGTCGTAGGCTACCGGCACCGTCGCGCCACGAGCGCGCACGATCCAGCCATTTTGCACGAATTCCATGGGCGCGCCGTCGGTCGTAGTGAACCGTATCGTGGGGTGTCCTGCCGGATCGACAACTACCCCTGTGACGCGGGTCGCATGGTGCAGGAACACAGCAGTCTGGTAGATGTGCCAAGCGGTAAGGGCAAGAGTAACCCAGCCGATGATCACTATCGGGACTGTGGCCGCATTCCACGGCTCCGGTGCGTCACGCCCAGTGTGGATTGTACTTGTCAACGGTGCTCTCGCCTGGCTGCCCGGAGGTTGATTCCTGGCACCGACATGCTACTACCGCGACGGCTTGCGGGTGCGTGCCGTTGCGTACGCACTGCGGGATAATGCGCCGCTACACACCGCCCGCGGGCGCAAGCCGAGCCGATCTTGAAGAAGTCCGATTTCGATTTTGAACTGCCACCCGAACTGATTGCTCAGGCACCATTACCTGAGCGATCGGCCAGCCGGATGCTGCTGCTCGACGTGGCGCAGCACAAACTACAGGACCGGCTGTTTCGTGAGCTGCCTGAATTCCTGCGTCCAGGGGATCTTCTGGTATTCAACGACACCCGTGTGTTGCCGGCACGTTTGTACGGACGCAAGAGCAGCGGCGGCGCAGTCGAGATCCTGATAGAGCGGGTCACTGGTGCACACGAGGCCACCGTGCAGCTCGGCGTCAGCAAGAAGCCGAAAGAGGGCGGGCGGATCGAGCTTGCCGATGGCAGTCATGCCGTCGTGCTGGGGCGTGACGAGGGTTTTTTCCGCCTGCATTTCGAGGCGCCTGAGCCGCTGGAAAAGCTATTGCTTAAACTCGGTGAAATGCCGTTGCCGCCGTATATCGAGCGGCATGCCGACGCCAGCGACATGGAGCGTTACCAGACTGTGTTTGCGCGAGAGCCTGGCGCCGTCGCCGCGCCTACTGCTGGACTGCATTTCGATGAGGCGATGTTGGCTGACCTGCGCGAGCGCGGGGTCGATTTCGGTTACATCACTTTGCACGTCGGTGCTGGCACGTTTCAGCCGGTACGCGCGGATGATCTGAAAGATCACCAGATGCACCGCGAGTGGCTCAATGTAGGCGCCAGCCTGATCGAGCAGATTCGGCGCACCCGCGCTGCTGGTGGCCGGGTGATTGCGGTAGGCACGACGGTGGTGCGTGCGCTGGAAAGCGCGAGCAAGGACGGAGAACTGCACCCGTTTGCCGGCGAAACGCAGATCTTCATCTTCCCCGGCTACCGCTTCACCAGCATCGATGGCCTGCTCACCAATTTCCATCTGCCGCAATCGACGTTGCTGATGCTGGTGTCTGCGCTGGCCGGGCGCGAGTTCATGCTGGACGCGTATCGGCATGCGGTGGAGCAGCGTTACCGCTTCTTTTCCTACGGCGATGCGATGCTGATTCTGCCGCAGGGAGAGTGAGACTTTCGACGATCCTGGAATACGAGTGACTCGTGCCGCGCTTTGCCCCCTCTCCCTTTGGGAGAGGGCTGGGGTGAGGGTCCGGGTGCTCGCGGGACTGCCCATTTCTCGTAACCCCCGCGAGAGCAAGGGCCCGGATAAAACAGCGCACATCCGCCCGCGCGCGGTATATCGCCGTGACGAGAGCTGCCGATGTGGAGCGACGTAGGTTGGGGTGAGCGTAGCGAACCCCAACGCAGCAGCCCCGCAGCAACGAGTAGCCCGATGTTGGGGTTCGCTGTGCTCACCCCAACCTACTTGGCCCCGCGCTTTACGCGGTCCCCGGAGGGCAACAGACCTCCCGGAATATCCCCGGACAGAACATGGCGCCCAAACACGCGATAATGTGCGGATGACTTCCCTCCAGTTCGACCTCCTCGCCACCGATGGCGCCGCGCGCCGCGGCCGGCTCGCGTTTGCCCGCGGCACGGTGGAGACGCCGGCGTTCATGCCGGTGGGCACCTATGGTTCGGTCAAGGCGATGACGCCGCGGGACATTCGCGAAGTCGGTGCCGAGATCATCCTGGGCAACACGTTTCATCTGTTTCTGCGACCGGGGCTGGAGATCGTCGAGAAGTTCGGTGGCCTGCACAAGTTCATTGGCTGGGACAAACCCATCCTCACCGACTCGGGTGGTTTCCAGGTGTTCTCGCTGGCGCACAAGCGCAAGATCACCGAGGAGGGCGTGACGTTTGCCTCGCCGGTCGACGGCTCCAAGGTGTTTCTGTCGCCGGAGGAATCGATGCGCATCCAGAAGACGCTGGATTCGGACGTCGCGATGATCTTCGACGAGTGCACGCCGTACCCGGCTACCGAGAAGGTAGCCAGTGATTCGATGGAGCTGAGCCTGCGCTGGGCCGAGCGCTCGCGTCGCAGTTTCGACGACCTGAAGAACCCGAATGCGCTGTTCGGCATCGTGCAGGGCAGCGTGTACGAAAACCTGCGCCAGCGTTCGGCCGCTGGACTGGTGAACATCGGCTTTGACGGCTATGCGGTGGGTGGCCTGGCAGTAGGTGAGCCGGAAGCAGAGCGCAACCATGCGCTGGATTTCACGGTGCCGCTGCTGCCGGTCGACAAGCCCCGTTATCTGATGGGCGTGGGCCGACCGGAGGACATCGTCGAGGCCGTGCGCCGCGGCATCGACATGTTCGATTGCGTGATGCCGACCCGAAATGCGCGCAATGGCTTCCTGTTCACAGCCGAGGGTACGTTGCGCATCCGCAACGCGAAGTTCGCCACCGATACGCGGGTGATCGAGGAAGGTTGTGACTGCTACGCCTGCACGAACGGCTTTTCGCGGGCTTACCTGCGGCATCTGGATCGTTGCAATGAAATCCTCGGCAGCCAGCTCGCCACGATCCACAACCTGCGCTACTACCAGCGCCTGATGGCTGGCCTGCGCGAGGCCATTGCCAGCCACGCGCTGGATGCATTTGTGGCCAGGTTCTACGCGCAACGGCAGGGCGCCGTTGTCGCGCTTGAGCCGGGCCTGGCTCAGTCGTAGCCGCGCCCTGACGCCATCATTGCAACGATGGGCGCCAGGCCGCGGGGACACGGCTTGGCCGGCTTTGGAACAGCCGTCGGCTGCCCTCAGTGGCGATTTGCCGCCCGGCCCGCCGCCGTGCACGGGCCGGGGGGGCGTGGCATAATCGACGATCTTTTATCGGGCGTTCAGTAGAAATCCCTGCTGCCGCCATAACTTGCGAGACAAATCCATGAGTTTTCCGATCTCCTACGTGATCGCCCAGGCTGCTCCGGCTGCCGGCGCACCTGCCGCGGGTAATCCACTGTGGACCTTCGGGCCATTGATCCTGCTATTCGGCCTGATGTACTTCATGATGATCCGTCCGCAGATGAAGCGGCAGAAAGAGCACCGCGCACTGGTCTCCAGCTTGTCCAAGGGCGATGAAGTGGTCACCAACGGTGGTATCGCCGGACGCGTGGATGAGGTGGGCGAGACCTTCATCACGGTCGAAATTGCGACCAACGTGCTGGTCAAAGTGCAGAAGGGCGCGGTTTCGCAGATGCTGCCCAAGGGTTCACTGAAGTCTGTTTGAGACGACGGATTTATTGCCGCCCTCGACATACGGGGGTTGCTCTCACGCGATATATTTTTCCCGATTATCACTACCGCCGCGGCCTGGTGCCGCGGCTTTGATGGATTCAAGGCATGAGTGATTTTCCACGCTGGAAGTACGCGCTGGTCGCGCTGGTGATGTTGTTCGGCATCGTCTATGCGTTGCCGAATGCGTTTATCCCGTCGCCGGCCGTGCAGGTCACCGCCAACCGCGACGCTCCGCCGATCGACTCGTCCATTCAGCAGAAAGTGGCAGCGGCGCTGGCCAAGCAGAACATCGCCACTGGCGAAGTGGTCGTGCAGGGTGACCAGTTGCTGGCGACGTTCTCCAATAGCGATGTGCAGAAAAGCGGTGCCGATGCGATAAGGACAGCACTGGGCGACGGCTATACGGTAGCGTTCAAGCTGCAATCTTCGGTGCCAGCCTGGTTGAGCGCCGTTGGCGCGCGTTCGATGCCGCTGGGCCTTGATCTGCAGGGCGGCGTGCATTTCCTGATGCAGGTCGATCAGGACGATGTGATCGACAAGCAGGAAGACAGCTACGCCGACGACATCCGCAGCCTGCTGCGTGACAAGAACATCCATTACGAATCGGTTGTCCGCAACGCGGTGCGTGGCCAGGGTGTCGCAGTGATCCTGCACTCGGCTGACGATCGCGCCAAGGCTCTGGACCTGATCAGTAACGAGTTTACCGATCTCAATGTGGCGAATGGCCCCAACACCAGCGATCGCTTTGCGCTCAATGCGGTAGTCAAGCCGCAGAAACTGCTCGACCTGTCACGCAACACGATCAACCAGAATCTCGGTACGTTGCGTAACCGCATCAACGCACTGGGTGTCTCCGAGCCGCTGATTCAGCAGCAGGGCGACAACCGCATTGTGGTCGAGCTGGCTGGTGTGCAGGATCCGGCCGAAGCCAAGAAGCTGATTGGCGCAACCGCCACGCTTCAATATCGCGCAGGCATCGGCTATCCCAATGACCCGGCGGCGCAAGACGCGGCACGCACCGGAAACATTCCGCCGGATGCCAATCTGTACTACATGCGCGGCTCGAATGAGCCCGTGTTGGTGAGCAAGCGAATCATCGTCACTGGCAACGAGCTCACCGACGCATCTTCCGGCACGGATACGCGCAACGGCACGCCCAACGTCAGTGTCACCTTGAACGCCGCTGGCGCCAAGAAGATGGGTGACTTCACCAACGACAACATCAACAAGCCGATGGCCGTGGTGTATGTGGAGCGTGTGGTCGATACCAAGATGGTCGACGGCAAGGAAGTGCGCACGCCGAAAATCACCGAGACGGTGATCAACGACGCCACCATCCAGGGTGCCTTCAGCCGACAGTTCGAGACCAACGGTCTGGGCAGTCCAAAGGAAGCTTCTGATCTTGCCCTGCTGCTCAAAGGCGGTGCGCTGGCCGCGCCGGTCGACATTGTCGAGGAGCGGGTGATCGGTGCCAGCCTTGGTCAGGACAATATCGACAAGGGTTTCAAGGCGGTGATGCTGGGTCTGGCACTGGTGCTGCTGGCGGCCGCGATCTACTACAAGCTGTTTGGCCTGGTCGCGGATATCGCGCTGTTCTTCAACCTGGTGATCCTGGTCGCAGTGATGTCGTTGATCGGCGTCACCCTGACCATGCCGGGTGTTGCCGGTATCGTGCTGACGCTGGGTATGGCGATCGACGCGAACGTGCTGATCTGCGAACGTGTACGTGAAGAATTGCGCAACGGCTCCACGCCGCACGCCGCGATTCGCGCGGGTTACGAGAAAGCGTGGTCGACCATTCTGGACGCCAACGTCACCCACTTGATCGCCGCATTGGCGCTGACCACGATGGGCACCGGCGCGATCAAGGGTTTCGGCGTGACGCTGATGATCGGCATCCTGACCTCGCTGTTCACCTCGGTGACGCTGACCCACGCGTTTACCGCATTGATCCACGGCCACCGCAAGCTCAAGACGTTGTCGGTCTGAAGAGGAACAGGAACTCATGGAAATCTTCAATCACAACAGCAATATCCCGTTCCTCGGCATGCGCAAGTTCAGCATTGCGATCGCCGCGTTCCTGATGATCGCCTCGGTCGTGCTGATCGCGGCCAAGGGACTCAACTACGGGTTGGATTTCACCGGCGGCGTATCGCTGGTCGTCGATTACGACCAGCCCGTGCAGATTTCCGATGTGCGCGTGGCCCTGGTCAAGGGCGGTATCGAGAACGCGATCGTGCAGAGCCTCGGTGGCACCCGTGAAGTGTCGATTCGCTTTCAGGCTAAGGATGATCCGGGTGGCACGCAGGCTGACGGCAAGGTCAATCTTGACCGCATCGCCACCGACGTGACCAAGATGCTGCAGGCCCCGCGCGCGGACGCAAAGCTCAAGAGCCGCGACTTTGTCAGCGCCGAGGTCGGTACGGAATTGCGTACCGACGGTATCTATGCGGCGTTGCTGGTGATACTCGGGATCGGTTTCTATCTGTGGATTCGCTTCGAGCGCAGGTTCGCAATCGCTGCATTGGCAACCGAAGTGCACGACGTGCTGGTGACGCTGGGCATCCTGGCACTGGTGCAGCGCGAGTTCGACTTGACCGTGCTGGCTTCGGTGCTTGCGGTGATCGGTTACTCGATCAACGACAAGGTGGTGGTGTTCGATCGTATCCGCGAATTGTTCCGCTCGACGCGCAAGGCGGAGCCGGAGGAAATCCTCAATCGCTCGATCAACAACACTCTGTCGCGAACCATCATCACATCGCTGTTCACCGGCATCGCGATGGGCGCGTTGTTCTTCTTTGGCGGCACGGCGGTGCACGGCTTCGCCGTCACGATGCTGATCGGCATCCTGGTCGGCACGCTGTCCTCGATTTTCGTCGCCAGCCCGATCCTGCTGTGGCTGGGCGTGTCGAAGAAGGATCTGATGCCGGTAACCCGGGAAAACCCGGAGCTGGCACGGCGCCCGTAAGAGCGCTTTTGTCTGCCTGGAAAAACGGCCCGGTTTTCACCGGGCCGTTTTTCTTTGCAATGCTCCCTCCCCTGCTCGCAGGGGAGGCTGGGGTGGGGTTGCTCTTCGCCCCAAGAGCAAAAGCCACCCCCTCCCAACCTCCCCCTGCGAGCAGGGGGAGGAGCAAAGCGAGGAGGCTGGTACGTCGAAGTTGGCGAGTAGGTTGGGGTGAGCGTAGCGAAGCCCAACATGTACCTCAGGCATCCCCCAGAGATGTTGGGCATCGCTGCGCTCACCCCAACCTACGCGAGGCCTGTTCAGGTGTGAGGTCCGTACGACGTTCGCGCACAGAGCCTGCTGCGGATTCGATCCGCTGGTGCGGGCCTACCGGGAGAGCGTGGTTTCCAGCTGTGCCAGCCGCTCGGGGGTGCCCACGTCGGTCCATGCGCTGTGATGGTGGCTACCACTGACTGCGCCTGTTTTCATGGCGGCACGCAGCAGTGGGACGAGCCTGAAGCGCGGTGGTTTTGCTTCCACGCCGACGGCGTCGCCGATCACCGCTTGCCAGTCCCGCAGCATTTCATGGCGATAGACGCCGATCCCGCTGAAGGTCAGTCGCGGCGTGCCTTCGTCATGCACGATCCCGTGTGCGTCCAGCACGAAATCGCCGTGTGGATGCTGCGGCGGATTATCGACCAGCAGCAGGTGCGCGAGGCCGATCGGCGCGGCAGGTAGCGCCGCAAAATCGGCATCGGTCCAGATATCGCCGTTCACCGCGATAAACGGTTCGGTGCCCAGCAATGGCAGCGCATTCAACATGCCACCACCAGTTTCCAGCGGGGTTGGGCCTTCGTAGGCATAGCGGATGCGCAGGCCCCAGCGTGAGCCATCACCGAGTGTGTCGGGGAATTGTTCTGCCAGATGCGAGGTATTGATCACCACGTAATGCGCGCCGGCTGCGGCCAGCTTTTCCAGATGCCAGACGATCAACGGCTTGCCGGCAACTTTCAGCAACGGCTTCGGCGTGTGGCCGGTAAGTGGACGCATGCGCTCGCCGAGTCCTGCAGCGAAGATCAGCGCATGTTTCATGCGGCTACCGGGATGCGCAGATCGCGATTGCCGACGCAGCGCTCAAGCAGCGCAACCAGCTCCGTCAGCTCGGGATAACCGCTCGCTACGCTGATCACGTAGTCATACACACGCGGCAAATCGTCGAGGTAGTCGAGCTTGCCATCGCGATAACCCAGTCGGCAGAACAGGCCAAGAACCTTGATATGCCGTTGCAGCCCGATCAGGTCGAACCAACGCAGGAAACGTTCGCGATCGACCGTCGCGTCGATCAACTTCGCGGCCGCCAGACGCAGTCGATAAGCTTCGACCCAGCCTTCGACCCGCTCGCGATCCCACACGATGTAACAGTCACGCAGCAACGAGGCCAGGTCGTAGGTGATCGGGCCGCGTAGTGCGCCCTGGAAGTCGATGATTCCCGGACTCAAGAGTTCGGGAGCAGTCATGCCTGGCCTGTTCTGCTCGACGATCAGCAGATTGCGGCTGTGGTAGTCGCGATGTACGAAGCAGCGGGGTTGGTCCAGCGCACTGTTCAACAACACGTCGAACGCAGCCTCCAACACATCCGCATCATCCCCATCCAGCGTACGTCCGAGATGTTTGCCTAGCAGCCATTCCGGCATGATCTCCATCTCGCGGCGCAGAAAGGCCTGGTCGTACGGCGGCATGCCGATCACGTCCACGCTCGATTGCATGCGCAGCAAGGCATCCATCGCATCGCCATACAAGGCGTCGACGGTGTCTTCGTTCAACGCGGGCAGGTACAGCCGGGAGCCGAGATCCTCGATCAGCAGGAAGCCCTTTTGCAGATCGTGCGCGCGTACCGCTGGCACATGCAGGCCTGCGGCTGAGAGGCGTTCGCCCATCTCCAGCCACGGTCGTGGATCTTCTTGTGCTGGCGGAGAATCCATCACGATCCAGCTCTGTTTCTCGCCCTGACTTTGCGGGTACCGCGTGCGCCAGTAGCTGCGAAAACTGGCATCCGCCGAGGCAGACGCCAGCGTCAGGTCGGGGTTGCCGAGCGTGCTGCGGGCCCAGGCGAGGCGGATGTGGCTGCGGTCTTGAATGCTGCTCATGAAGTCGGTCGCTGACAAAACATGCGCAGCTTATCAGGCTGGGCACAGCCACCTTGCGTCACTTACGACAAGTTGTAAGCGCGCTCCTCGTGCTCGGCGAGATCCAGCCCGACTTGTTCCTGCTCGGCGTCCACCCGCAGCCCGATCGTGCGATCGAGCAGCTTCAGGATCACCAGGCTGAGCACGGCGCTCCATACGATGGTGAAACCCACGCCCTTGGTCTGGATCCATAACTGGCCGGACAGCGAGGTCACCGTGCCAAACCCGCCGAGTTTCGGCGACGCTAGTGGCCCGGTGAGCAAGGCGCCGATGATGCCGGCAATCGCATGCACGCCGAACACGTCCAGCGAATCGTCGTAGCCGAAGCGACGCTTGAGTTTGGTGGCGCTGAAGAAGCACACCGCGCCGGCAATCAGGCCCAGCACCAGTGCGCCACCGGGCCCTGCCGTGCCCGCGGCGGGCGTTACCGCCACCAGTCCGGCTACCGCACCGGAGGCAATGCCGAGCACGCTCGCGCGCTTATGGGAGATCCACTCGACTGCGACCCAGCCGATCGCCGCCGCCGCCGTGGCGATCTGCGTCACCAGCATCGCCATGCCTGCGCTGCCATTGGCGGCTACCGCCGAACCGGCATTGAAGCCGAACCAGCCCAGCCAAAGCAGGCTGGCGCCGATCACGGTATAGCCAAGGTTGTGCGGTGGCATCGGCGTATGCGGATAACCGAGGCGCTTGCCGATCACCAGGCAGGCCACCAGGCCGGCGATACCGGCATTGATATGCACCACCGTGCCGCCGGCAAAATCGATGACACCCAGATCGCCGAGCAACGAACCTGGTCCGCTCCAGACCATGTGCGCCATCGGCAGGTAGACGAAGGTGAGCCACAGCCCGCTAAACCACAGCATCGCGCTGAACTTCATCCGTTCGGCAAACGCGCCGATGATCAGTGCTGGCGTGATGATCGCGAACGTCAGCTGGAACATCACGAACACGCTTTCCGGCACCGTCTGGTACTGCGAGGCTGGCGTCAATCCAGCCAGCATGACGCGGTCCAGTCCGCCGACGATTGAATGCCAGTTCAGGACGCCGGCGTGCATGCCCTCGGTGCTGAAGGCCAGCGAGTAGCCGTAGAGCATCCACAGTACGGTCACCAGTGCGGTGATCGCGAAGCACTGCATCATCACGGATAGCAGGTTCTTGGCGCGCACCATGCCGCCGTAGAACAGCGCTGCCCCCGGGATCGTCATCATCAGCACCAGCATGCTGGCGACGATCATCCAGGCGGTATCGCCGCTGTTCAATGCGGGGATAGGGGTGGCCTGTGCGAAGCTGGAGAACGGGATGGCGAGACCACCGCAGATCGCGAGGCCGCTGCGGATGGCGGGCATGGTTCGTTTAGAGCGCATCAGCGTCGATCTCCTGCGTGCGAATGCGGATCGCCTGTTCGAGTTCGCCGACAAAGATCTTGCCGTCGCCGATCTTGCCGGTGCGTGCGGCCTTGGTGATCGCTTCGATCGCGTGTTCCAGGCGATCGTCAGCTACTGCTACCTCGATCTTCAGCTTGGGCAGAAAGTCGACGACATATTCGGCCCCGCGGTACAGCTCGGTATGCCCGTGCTGGCGACCGAAGCCCTTCACCTCGGTCACTGTCATCCCCTGCACGCCGGCTTCGCTCAGCGCCTCGCGGACGTCGTCCAGCGTGAATGGCTTGATGATGGCCGTGATCCACTTCATAGCGCGCCCCCCGTAGTGATCCCTATTGCGGTGCAGCACGATGTGTGCCATCGCTGGAACGCAAGGCTTCAGCTTTGATTTCAATCGCTTGTGCCAAGTGCACAGGCGGCCACGCACGATAACCGGGAAAGTTACAAGAGATGTTGCACTATTACGGTGCATATCTTGCCGGCATTGACCGCGCCACTCCGAATCAGTACCATTTTAGTCCCGATTCAAGCTCCCCAGGCCTGAGCGTCCCCATGCTCCGAGTCAGCCGACTTACCGATTACGCCACCGTGGTGATGACCTGCATCGCTGCGCACCCGGATGATGTGCTCAGCACGGGGCAGATCGCCGATGAGACGCGGCTGGAATTGCCGACCGTGAGTAAGCTGCTGAAGGCGCTTACGCACGCGGCGTTGGTCGAGTCGTTCCGCGGTGTCAATGGCGGTTACCGGCTGGCCCGGCCAGCCACCGACATTTCGTTGGCGGAAATCGTCGAGGCACTGGAAGGGCCGATCGGCATGACCGAATGCAGCGTGGCCGAGGGTCAGTGCGATCGCGAATCGCAATGCGGCGTGCGCGGCAGCTGGCAGCAGATCAATAGCGTGCTTGAGCACACCCTGCGTGCCGTGAGTCTGGCCGACATGCTCAAGCCACCACCCATGCGACCGGCGGCGATCCAGCCGGCAGCTAACCAGAAAGTCGCCGTGAAGGTAAAAAGCGGCGGGGTCACCACAGAATGAATGACACCATGATCCGCGAAAGCAGTACTGCCACCGCGCTGCGCGACAACGCCGAGGTCGCCGAAGCGCTTGGCCGCGGTTACGCGGCCGGCTTCGTCACCGACATCGAGATGACCAGCCTGCCACCTGGCTTGAGCGAGGACACCATCCGCCAGCTGTCCGCGATCAAGCAGGAGCCGCAGTGGATGACCGAGTGGCGGCTCAATGCCTATCGCCATTGGCTGACCATGCCGACGCCGGACTGGGCCAAGCTAAAAATCGATCCGATCGATTATCAGGCGATCAGCTATTACGCCGCGCCGAAGGCTGGCTTGAAGTCGCTGGACGAAGTCGATCCGGCATTGCTGGCAACTTACGAAAAGCTTGGCGTGCCGTTGCACGAACGCGCGCGGCTGGCTGGTGTGGCCGTCGATGCGGTGTTCGATTCGGTTTCGGTCGGTACGACTTTCCGCAAGGAACTGGCCGCCGCTGGCGTGCTGTTCTGCTCGATGAGCGAGGCGATCCGCGAATATCCCGAGCTGGTGCAGAAATATCTGGGCAGCGTGGTGCCGACCGGCGACAACTTCTTTGCCGCGCTGAACTCAGCAGTGTTCTCCGACGGTAGTTTCGTGTTCATCCCGAAGGGCGTGCGTTGCCCGATGGAGCTGTCCACCTACTTCCGTATCAATGCGCAGAACACCGGCCAGTTCGAACGCACGCTGATCGTGGCCGAGGAGGGCAGTCACGTTTCCTATCTCGAAGGCTGCACCGCACCCAAGCGCGACGAGAACCAGCTGCATGCGGCGGTAGTTGAACTGGTCGCGCTGGAACGTGCGCAGATCAAATACTCCACCGTGCAAAACTGGTATCCCGGTGACGAGAATGGCGTCGGCGGTATCTACAACTTCGTCACCAAGCGCGGCGATTGTCGTGGCGATGATTCGAAGATTTCCTGGACCCAGGTGGAAACCGGCTCCGCGGTCACCTGGAAATATCCCAGCGTGGTGCTACGCGGCGATCGTTCGGTCGGCGAGTTCTACTCGGTCGCACTGACCCACCATCACCAGCAGGCCGATACCGGCACGAAGATGATCCATCTCGGCAAATACACCAAGTCGAAGATCGTCTCCAAAGGCATCAGCGCCGGTCTCAGTTCCAATACCTATCGCGGCCTGGTCAAGATGGAGAAGGGCGCTGAAGGCGCGCGCAATTACACCCAGTGCGATTCACTGCTGATCGGCAAGAAATGCGGCGCGCACACCTTCCCGTACATGGAAGTGAAAAACCCGACGGCGATCGTCGAGCACGAAGCAACCACTTCAAAGATCTCCGACGATCAGATGTTCTACTGCCGCTCGCGTGGCATCAGCACCGAAGACGCCGTGTCGATGATCGTCGATGGCTTCTGCAAGCAGGTGTTCCGCGAACTGCCGATGGAGTTTGCGGTTGAGGCGAAGAAGCTGCTTGAGGTGTCGCTGGAAGGCGCCGTCGGCTGATGGGCTATCTGCTGACCAAGTATGCAATCACCGCGGCGATCGTGGTGGCTGTGTCCGAGTTCGCCAAACGCAGCGATCGACTTGGCGCGCTGGTGGCATCGTTACCACTGGTCACCTTGCTCACGCTGATCTGGCTGTATGCCGAGAAGCAGCCCGCAACGAAGCTGGCGAACCATGCCTGGTACACCTTCTGGTACGTGATTCCGACACTGCCGATGTTTCTCGCTTTTCCGTGGCTGCTGCAACGTTTCGGCTTTGCTGGCGCCTTGGCCAGTTTCATCGTCGGGATGGCGCTGATCTTTCTATTGTTCGCGCTGGTTGTCCGGCGCTTTGGTATCCAGTTGCTGTGATCTTGGCCGTATGGCCTTCCATTCAAACGAATCGTTGAAGTTCATCACCATGCTTAAAATCGAAAACCTGCACGCCCGCGTCGAGGGCAGGGAAATCCTCAAGGGGCTCAGCCTCACCGTGAACGCGGGTGAAGTGCACGCTATCATGGGGCCGAACGGCGCCGGCAAGTCGACGCTGGGCAACGTGCTGTCTGGTCGCGAAGGTTATGAGGTGACCGCGGGTACGGTGACCTACAACGGCATCGACCTGCTGGCGCTGGAGCCTGAAGAGCGCGCTGCGGCCGGCGTGTTTCTGGCGTTCCAGTACCCGGTGGAGATTCCCGGCGTCAACAACACCTATTTCCTGCGCGCGGCATTCAACGCGCAACGCAAAGGGCGTGGCGAAAAGGAATTGGACTCCATGCAGTTCCTCAAGCTGGTGCGCGAAAAGCTGAAGGTGATGCAGATCTCCGACGAATTGTTGCACCGCGCTGTCAACGAAGGCTTCTCCGGCGGCGAGAAGAAGCGCAATGAGATCTTCCAGATGGCCGTGCTGGAGCCGCAGCTGGCGATCCTCGACGAAACCGATTCAGGGCTGGATATCGACGCGCTGAAGCAGGTTGCTCAGGGCGTCAATGCGCTGCGTTCGCCAGCGCGCGCGTTCCTGATGATCACCCACTACCAGCGTCTGCTCGATTACGTAGTGCCGGACTTCGTGCATGTGCTGGCCGATGGTCGTATCGTCGAGAGCGGCGACAAGTCGCTGGCGCTGAAGCTGGAAGAACACGGTTACGTCGGCATCGGCGAGGGAGCCTCGGCATGAGCCAGTCGGCGCCATTGCCGTTGGTTGAGTCCCTGCTCGATGCGCCGTTGCCGGGCAGCGGCATCGCCTGGCTGGATGCGGCACGGCGTGAAAATCGCGAAGCATTTGCCAGCGGTGGCCTGCCCGATACACGGGTGGAAGCGTGGAAATACACTGCGCTGCGTGCGCTGGGCCAGCGTAGCTTTGCCCATGGCGATAGCCAGGCGCATACGCGCATCGTGGACGCATCGACACTCACTTTGCCCGGTATCGATGGGCCGAAACTGGTCTTCGTCAACGGCGTGTTTCGCGCCGACTTGTCGGCGCTCGATAGCTTGCCCGCCGGGCTCACGCTGCAGCCGTTGTCGCAGGCGTTGCATGGTGACGCGGAACCGCTGCGCTTCGCGTTGTCGTGGCCAGCTGTGGTCGGGCATGTCCGCGAGGCCGGGGATGCGTTTGCGCAGATCAATGCGGCTAGCGCCGGCGATGGTGTGGTGCTGCGTGTAGCCGCCAACACGAAAGTCGCTGTGCCGGTGCAGCTGGTGTTTGTCGGTGCCTCCGCCGAAAACGTGCTGGCCTGGCATGCGCGTAACGTGATCGAGTTGGGCGACGATGCGGAGCTGACCCTTGTCGAACAACACATCGCCAACGGCGAGCAGGGTCATCTGGCGACGCTGGTCAGCGACATCGATTTGCGCGAAGGCGCTCGCCTGCATCACATCATCTTGCAGAATGCAGACATCGGCGCGAACCTGATTCGCCGCAGCAGCCTGCACCTGCAGGCGCGCGCCCATGCCAGATTGCATGTGCTGGAACTTGGTGGCGCACTGGTACGCCACGACCTGCGCGCCGAACTGCTGGGTGATGGGGCACAGCTGGATACCCGCGGTGTGTTCATGCCGCACGGTCGCCAGCATATCGATACGCAACTGGCGATCCGTCATCAGGCGCTGAATACCACCTCCTCGTCGAACTGGCGCGGTGTCGCCAATGATCGCGCGCGTGGCGTATTCCGTGGAGCCATCGTGGTGGCGCCGGGTGCCGATGGCAGCGATGCGAGCCTCAGCAACAAGAACCTGCTGCTGTCGCCCAGTGCCGAGATCGACACCAAGCCCGAATTGGAGATCTACGCCGACGAGGTGAAGGCCGCGCATGGCGCCACCGTCGGTCAGCTGGACGAACGCTCGCTGTTCTATCTGCGCTCGCGTGGCATTCCGCAGGCCGAGGCACGCGCACTGCTGACTGCCGCGTTCTGCCGCGCGGTGTTGGACGACTTGCCGAACGAGACGTTACGCGAACATCTGTCCGCTTTGTTGATCGCGCACCTGCCCACGTAATTTTTGCTCCTTCCCCTGAAAGCAGCGGAGCGAGAAAAACAGGATTCCCCCGATGAACGCAACAGCCATCCCCGCAACTGTCTTCGATATCCATCGCATTCGCGAGGATTTCCCATTGCTGTCGCGCACCGTCCACGGCAAGCCGCTGGTGTATTTCGATAACGCCAACACCAGCCAGAAGCCGGTATCGGTGATCGAGGCGGTGAACGAGCATTACCGCGAGCACAACGCGAATGTGGCGCGCGCGGTGCATCAGCTTGGCGAGGAAGCTACCGCCGCGTACGAAGGGGCCCGCGACAAGCTGGCGCGTTTCATCAGTGCGCCTTCGCGCAACGAATTGATCCTCACTTCCGGCACCACTCAGTCGATCAACCTGGTCGCCTACAGCTACGCGCTGCCACGCCTAAAGCCCGGCAATGCCATCCTCACCACGGTGATGGAGCACCACGCGAACATCGTGCCGTGGCAGCTGGTTGCCGCACGCAGTGGCGCAACGGTCAAGGCCGCGCCGATCAATCAGCGTGGCGAGCTGATCGTGGAAGAGTTCATCGCGATGCTGACGCCGGAAGTGAAGCTGGCCTGCGTCACGCACGTCTCCAACGTGCTTGGTACGGTCAATCCGGTACGCGAGATCGCACGCGAATGCAAAAAGCGCGGCATCCCGCTGTTGGTCGACGGCTCGCAGGCGCTGCCGCATCGGCCGGTCGACGTCCAGGCGCTGGGTTGCGATTTCTATGCGTTCACCGGGCACAAGATGCTGGCGCCTACCGGCACCGGCGCACTTTGGGCCAGGCGCGAACATCTTGAAGCAATGCCACCGTTCTTCGGCGGCGGCGAGATGATCCGTGAGGTGCGCTTCAGTGGCACGACATTCGCCGCGCCTCCGCACAAGTTTGAAGCTGGCACGCCGAACATCGCAGGCTTCGTGGGTTTGAGTGCGGCGATCGATTACTACCAGTCCGTGGGCTTCGAGGCGATCCACGCCTGGGAGCAGCAACTGCTCAGCTACGCCACCGAACGACTGCGCGAAATTCCCGGCGTGCGCATCTTCGGCGAGGCGAAGGAAAAGGAGCCGGTGATCTCGTTCCTGCTCGAAGGCGCCCAGGCTACCGACATGGCCACCTTGCTCGACCTGCAAGGCATCGCTGTGCGCTCCGGCCATCATTGCGCGCATCCGCTGATGCAGTTCTTCGATGTTCCGGCCACGCTACGCGCCTCGCTCGCGTTCTACAACACACGCGAAGAAGTCGATGCCTTCATCGTGGCTCTGCTCAAGGTGCGCAAGCTGTTGATGTAAGGCTGGATCAAACCATTCCTCGTTGACGGAGGCAGACCACACTGTTTCCGCCGTGGCCCGCGGGGCGCTACTCTGCAGAAACCACCCACACGACAGACGCCCATGTTTGCCACGCTTCCCGGCCCGATCCGCATACCGTTCGTGATGCTGTTGCTCGCGCTCAGTCTTGTATTGCATGTGCTGCCGTTGTTTGCGCTCACCCTGGTCAAGGTGGTGGTACCGATCCGCACGATCAGACTGGCCTGTTCACGTGCGCTGATTGTCATCGCGGAAAGCTGGATCGGATTCAACAGCCTGATGTTCGAATGGTTTACCCGCACGAGCTGGCAGCTCGACGGGCTTGCCGATCTGCGCAGCGATGGCAACTATCTGGTGCTGTGCAATCACCAGAGCTGGGTGGATATTCCGGTGTTGCAGAAGATCTTCAACCGGCGGATTCCTTTCTTGCGCTTTTTCCTCAAGAGCCAGCTGATCTGGGTACCGCTGCTGGGGCCCGCATGGTGGGCGCTGGATTTTCCGTTCATGAAGCGCTACTCCAAGGAAACTTTGGCCGCCCATCCGGAGTTGCAAGGCAAGGACATGGAAGCGACGCGTCGCGCCTGCGAGAAGTTTCGCCACATGCCGGTTTCGGTGATGAACTTCGTCGAAGGTACGCGCTTCACGCCAGCCAAGCATGACGCGCAGTCATCGCCGTACCGGCACCTGTTACGGCCCAAGGCCGGTGGCGTGGCGTTTGTGTTGAATGCCATGGGCGATGCACTGCATGCCATCCTCGACGTCACCATTGTGTACCCCAACGGTCCCTGCACCACGATGGATTTACTCGCTGGCCGCGTCCGCGATATTCGTGTGCACGTGCGCGAGTTGCCGATCAATAACGGGCTGCGTGGTGATTACGAAAGCGACGCAGCGTTCCGCGAGCGCTTCCAGACGTGGGTAAATACCTTGTGGGCCGACAAGGATGCGCAGATCGAGCGCATGCTTGGGTCATTAGACAGCACGACGGTAGGAGGTTGAGCGATGCGTATTTTGGTAGTTGGGGCAGGCGCCATCGGTGGTTATTTCGGCGGACGCTTGTTGCAGCATGGGCGTGATGTGACGTTTCTGGTGCGGGAGGGGCGTGCGACAACATTGGCGCGCGACGGTCTGAGCATACGCAGTGCGATGGGTGATGTGACGTTGCCCGCACCGCCGACCGTACTGGCGAGTGATTTGCACACGTCGTACGACCTCGTGTTGCTGAGCTGCAAAGCCTACGGCCTTGAACAAGCCATGGTGGACATCGCACCGGCCATTGGCCCGCAAACCACGATCCTGCCGCTGTTGAATGGCATGCGGCATCTGGACTTGCTGGATGCTCGATTTGGTGCGGATCACATACTCGGTGGCCAGTGCGTGATTGCCGCCACGCTGGATTCGCAGGGCGTCGTGCATCATCTCAATCAGTCGCACAGCCTCACGTTTGGCGAACGCGACAGTGCATCTTCCCAGCGCATGCAAAAGATCACGCAGAACCTGGCGGATGCCGGCTTTGAGTCGTGTCCCAGCGGCACGATTCTGCAGGACATGTGGAGCAAATGGGTATTCTTGGCGTCACTGGCCGGCATTACCTGCCTGATGCGCGCGCCGATTGGCGATATCGTTGCTGCACCCGGCGGCGCTGCGGTGACATTGCGCCTGCTGGAGGAGTGCCGTGCGGTGGCGGAGCGATCCGGTCATGCGCCCGGCGAAGCAACACTGCAACGTGCGCGCAGCGTGCTGACCGAGAGCGGCTCAAGCCTGACCGCGTCAATGCTGCGTGACTTGCAGCAAGGTCATGCGATCGAAGCGGATCACGTGATCGGAGACATGCTGGCTCGTGCTGGCGAGTCGCATGATGGACATTCGCTGTTGGCCGTGGTCTATGCGCATCTGAAAGCCTATGAGGCCGGTAGGGCTCGCGCAACGTGAGCACGAGGGCAGCTCGTCATTCCTTCTTTCGCAGGAATGACGAGCTATAAAGCGGCTTTCCGAGACTTCCATGAGGGAAACCACACGGTTCACGGCGTGGCTTTCGTCGCTGCCTTCGGACTGACCGGCTGCCGTTTGCCTATCCGAGCGGGTCACGAAGCGTGAGCTTCGCCGTCTGCGGGGCGCCGTCGCGCGTAACAGTGATCGTGACCGTAGTACCCGGTGCATCGTTGCGCAGGCGTTTGCGCAAATCATAAAGATGTATCGCGCTCACCGGCTGGCCGTCCACGGCGGTGATGACGTCGCCAGCACGCAGCCCGGCGGTGTCCGCAGGCGTGCCTTTGCCCACGTCGACGATCTTGAAGCCTTGCTTGGCCCCGTTGAGCCACATGCCGGAACGGTCGAACGTATCGAGATCGTCGACCTTGCCCTGGATCGGTTTCAGGTACATCAACTGGTGGTCGTAGTCGAGTGTGACCACGAAGCGCTTGAGTACGCCGCCGCCGACGTTGTTGGGGAACGCATCGACGCCGCCTGCGCCGCCTTTGTCGAGGCTGAATTCAGTCAACGGAGCCGCGATCGTCAGGCCGTCGAGCTGCAGGTCCTTGCCGCGGAACACGAAGCCGCGGGTAGGGCCGCCGACACCCCAGCCGGTCAGTGCCTCGATACCGCTTTTCTCGCGGTCACGCAGATGGTTTTTCTCGGCGAACGGGCGTGTCAGCGACAAAGCGGTGCGCGCGCCGGTGTCGATGCCAAACCGGCCAGGAATCCCGTCATAGGAGCCCAACACTTCGGGAAACTGGTGGTAGAACCGAAACCGCACGGGTGTGCCGGCGTCCTTCGGATCGAAGTGTTTCTTGTCGATAAAGGTAATCTGGTGTTTGCCGTAATCGAAGCGCGTGATGAAGCGGGCAAAGAATTCGTAGCCGATCATGCCTTGCTCATCGATGCCTTCAGAAGCATTGGAGAATTGCAGCACGCCGACAGGCTGGTCGGAGAGTGTGGCTGCACCGACCTTGATCGATGCGACCGTGGCCACGCCGCTCTGTTCCACGTTGTCGCCTGCGCCCGAGGCGGTCTGGCTGCCTTGTGGCTTCACACCCAGCATTTTTGCCGTGGCAGGCGTGAGGATGTCATGGCCGCCGGTGTCGAAAATAAAGTTCAACGGCTTGCTGCCGTTGATCGACACTGCAGCGTAGATATGGTTGTTGATCAGCTGGAACGGCACCGTCGTTTCAGTAACGCCGCTGTCCAATGTGTAGTCGTGCAAGTCGGACGGCGGCTTCGCATAAGCTGATTTATCGCGCGCAGGGCGGAAGTGCACGGAAGTCAGTGTCATTGTTTGCCGGTTTGCAGCGCCGCTGCCGTCGTCGACCACCAGTTTGTGGGCAATTTGCACGCCATCGGTGTTCGCATAGTTGCTGTAGAACGTCGTGATCTTCTGCGTGACCTGCATTTCCACGGTACGTGCCAGCAGGTGTGTCTGAGTATCGAACCATGCATCGAATGGATTGCCGTGTTCAGGCACGACAGTCAGTACGTCATAGGTCTTGCCATCCTCGTGCTGTTGGCCGGCGCTGGTGATCTGGGCGCCGCCACGATCTGCGCGCCACCATGAATGCTGGTTACGATAGGCCTCGTTGACGGCCAGTTGCCGTACGTCGCCACCCTCCTGGGGAGTGACGGTGCCCGACTGTTCCTTTTCCCATGCATGAGTGCCATCAAAACCATTGGTGCCACTGGTGGGTCCGAGCTTATAGCTGTCTACAAAAGCGCCGTACTGAAGATCCGCCAGTGCGGACGTTGTGCCAGTGAGGCCCTGCCCCGAATAGGCGTACTGGCTTTGCAGCGTGAGCTTGCCGTCCCAAGTGGCGCCGCCGGTGGCAGCGTGATTGGCCGCGAGAATATCGGCGACCGAAGTGGCGGCGTGAGCCGGTGCCTGGGCGACCAGCGCAGCGAGGATGGCGGCGAGATAGATCTTGCGCATGCGTGCTCCGTATCGTTGTTGGGGGCAGAAGATTCGAGCTCTCGCAAGGATGAATCGCCTTGTGACCCGGGCGCGTTCCTCGCGTTGGCATGGAGATTAGATGGGTCGCACGCCCACTGTCTTGAATCCAGTTGACACTGTCCGGCATGGCCGCGAGCGCTTAGCGACTGATCGTATCCGTCGCCATTGGCTTCGTCATGGCCCGCCAGGCACGAGGTATCCGGCGCCCGTCAACGCGGTTACCGCGCGGCTCATGTGCGCCTGGTCGGCAAAGCCCAGGGTGACGGCGATGTCGGCAAACGGCAGCCGGGAATGACAGATGTGAGCGAGCGCGGCGCGCGCACGCGCACTGGCCCGGAACCCCTTTGGCGAACTGCCATAAGCGAGTTGAAAGCCGCGGCTCACCGTTTCCGGGCGCAGCCCGATGTCTTGCGCCCATTGACGCAGCGACAGGGTGCTCCCGCAGCGTAGCTGTTCGGCGAGAGTGTCCGGCCAATCCTGATGCCGCCGATCGCAAGCCCGAAGGTCATCGAGCAGCGCTGACCAGGCGTCCTGCGGCGAGCGCTGTGCGGTGCGCGCGAGCCGATCCGGATCGGTTACCTTGCCGAGCACCGGCAGCGTGACAGCGGTCGCTATGGGAAGGATCAGCACGTGCGCGCCACGGCGCGAGAAGCAGTCAAGATGAGACTCATAGGCGCGGTGGATCAGCACGTCGCCCGCTTCGATCGCGCGGCGCCCCTCATCGCCGGCTTCGAGATAGCTGCCGCTCAGCACGACGGTGGCGAAAGCGCTGTCGTGACAATGCCGCTCCAGCCGTTGATTCGCGGCATGCTGCTGGCGCCCGATCGGCGCCTTGGCAAACATCGATGGACAGGCTCTAAGGGCACCTCGGGATATCCAGTGGTTTCCTTCAGGTCCGCAGCTTGTAGCCGGTGCGGAAAATCCACCACACCACGGCGAGGCACAGCGCCATGAATACCAGGGTCATGCCAAGGCTGACCGCTACGTTCACGTCGGCGACACCGTAGAAGCTCCAGCGAAATCCGCTGATCAGATAGACCACCGGATTGAACAGCGTGATCTTCTGCCATATCGGCGGCAGCATGCTGATCGAGTAGAACGCACCGCCGAGAAAGGTCAGCGGCGTGACGACCATCAGCGGGATCACCTGCAGTTTCTGAAAGTCATCCGCCCACAATCCGATGATGAAACCGAACAGGCTGAAGGTCACCGCGGTAAGTAGCAGGAATGCCATCATCCATAACGGATGCGCGATCTGGTAAGGGACAAACAGCCGTGCGGTAATCAGGATCAGCACGCCCAGCATCACTGACTTGGTGGTTGCAGCGCCCACGTAGCCAACCACAACCTCGACATACGATACCGGCGCTGAAAGCAGTTCGTAGATCGTGCCCGACCATTTCGGCAGGTAGATACCGAACGATGCGTTGGAGATGCTTTCATTGAGCAGCGACAGCATGATCAAGCCGGGGATGATGAAGGCACCGTAGCTGACGCCGCCGATATGCCCCATGCGCGAGCCGATCGCCGTACCAAACACCACGAAGTAAAGCGAGGTGGACAACACCGGCGAGGCGATGCTCTGCATCAGTGTACGGAACGTGCGTGCCATCTCGAAACGGTAGATCGCGCGGATCGCATAGATGTTCATGCGCGCGCTCCTTTCTCAGCGTGCGGCTTGTCGCTGGAATGCACCAGGCTCACGAAGATTTCCTCCAGCGAACTCTCGCTGGAATGCAGGTCCTTGAAGTCAATGCCGAGTTCACTCAGCCGCCGCAGCAGCGGCGCGATACCGGTGTGCTCACCCTGGGTGTCGAAGGTATAGACCAGGGCATGGCCGTCATTGACCAGCTCCAGCGGCAGGCCTTCCAGCTCGGCGGGTATCTGCTGCAGTGCATTTTGCAGCTGTAGCGTCAGCTGCTTCTTGCCCAGCTTGCGCATCAATACAGCTTTGTCCTCGACCAGGATCAATTCGCCCTTGCTGATCACGCCGATGCGGTCGGCCATGTCCTCGGCCTCCTCGATGTAGTGCGTGGTCAGGATGATGGTCACGCCGTTATCGCGCAGTGCCCGCACCATCTGCCACATGTCATGGCGCAGCTCCACATCAACGCCGGCGGTAGGCTCGTCCAGAAACAGGATCTGCGGCTCATGCGCGAGCGCCTTGGCGATCAGCACGCGGCGTTTCATGCCGCCGGACAGCGCCATGATCTTGCTGTCCTTCTTGTCCCACAGCGACAGGTCGCGCAGCACCTTCTCGACATGCGCCGGATTCGGTGGTTTGCCAAACAGCCCGCGACTGAAAGTCACCGTGGCCCACACCGTTTCGAACGCATCGGTGGACAGCTCCTGCGGCACCAGTCCGATCTTCGAGCGCGCAGCGCGGTAGTCACGCACGATGTCGTGGCCGTCGGCCAGCACGGTACCGCTGGTCGGCTTGACGATGCCGCAGATGATGCTGATCAGCGTTGTTTTGCCGGCTCCGTTCGGGCCTAGCAGGGCCAGGATCTCGCCGCGGCGTATATCCAGATCGATGTGCTTGAGCGCCACGTGTCCGGAGGCGTAGGTCTTGCTCAGGCCGGACACCTTTACGATCGGTGGCGCAGTGCCGGCCGGGTTATCGGGCAATCGCGCTGCACTGTGCATGGGGTCTCCGTTTCACATGAGTGGGGGCCGGCCCAGGCAGGTGACGCGCGCCACCTGCCTGCTGTTGCCGCCGATCATCATGCATGAAAAGCCGCAGCCGGGGAGCCGCGGTTTTGTGAACGCCGGTCGTGCCGGCCTACCAGATCTTTACCTGCGTGTCGGGCGAACGCACCATCGCATCGCCGGGCTTGCACTGGAATGCCTTGGCGAACTCGGGCATGTTCGAAGGCGCGCCGATCGCCCGGAACTGCGCTGGAGCATGCGGATCGGTGTTGAGCAGGGTGATCTGCGCTTGCGGACGGATATTGCCGCGCCACACGCGCGCCCAGTTGAGGAAGAAACGCTGATCCTCGGTGTAGCCGTCGATCTTCTTGTTCGCTTCCTGCGGATTTTTCGACAGCGCCATCTGCAGCGCCGTATATGCAGCATTCAAGCCGCCGAGATCGCCGATGTTCTCGCCCATGGTCAGCTGGCCGTTGACGTGCTTGCCGGGCAAGGGTTCGTAGCTGTCGAACTGCGCGGCGAGCTTCGCGGTACGCGCCTCGAACGCCTGGCGGTCGGCGTCGGTCCACCAGTTGACGTTGTTGCCCTGGGCATCGAACTTGCTGCCCTGGTCGTCGTAGCCGTGGCCCATCTCGTGACCGATCACCGCTCCGATGCCGCCGTAGTTGATGCCGTCATCGGCCTTCGCATCGAAGAATGGCGGCTGCAGGATCGCCGCCGGAAACACGATCTCGTTCTGCTGCGCGTTGTAGTAGGCATTCACCGTCTGCGGCGTCATGCCCCATTCGGTGCGGTCGACCGGTTTGCCGATCTTGCCGATGTGGTAGTCGTAGTTGAACTTGTCGGCGGCCTGCACGTTTGCGTAGTAGTTGTTCTGGGTCAAGGTGAGACCCGACCAGTCACGCCACTTGTCGGGGTAACCGATTTTCGGCACGAATGTGGCCCATTTCTCCAGCGCCTTCTGCTTGGTCGCATCGCTCATCCACGGCAGGTTCTCGATGCGGGTCTTGTACGCAGCACGCAGGTTGTTGACCAGTTCCAGGGCGCGCTGTTTGGAGGCCGGTGAAAAATTCTGGGCGACGTACAGCTGGCCCAGCGCCATCCCCATGCCGTCGTTGGTCGTACTCAGCACACGCTTCCAGCGCGGCTCCATTTCCTTCTGACCGTTCAGGGTCTGCTGCTCGAACGCAAAGTCCTCCTGTTGGAACGGCGCGGACAGGTAGGGCGCTGCGTTGGCGATCGCGTGATAACGCAAATAGGCCTGCCATTGCGCAAGCGGTACGTCGCCGAGCATCTTCTGCACTTCAGCGAAGAACTTCGGCTGAGACAGCGAGAAGCCGTCTTTCACATCGGCTCCCTGCGCCTTGAAGAACGCTGCCCATTCGAAGTTCGACGTTACCTTGTCGGCATCGGCGATGCTCACGAAGTGGTACCGATTCTCCGGCTTGCGCATCTCAACCGGCACCAGCGAGGCCGCCGCCAGGCGTGTTTCAAATGCCAGCACCGACTGGGCCTGTTGTTGCGCATCGGTCGCGCTGGCGCCGGTGAGCTCAAGCAGTTTGGCGATATGCGCCGCGTAGGCGGTGCGGATTTTTTCGTAGTCCGGCTTGCTGTAGTAATCGGCCGTGGGCAGGCCGAGGCCGCCCTGGTTGGCGTAGGCGATTTCCTTATTGGAATCCTTGAAGTCAGCGTTGCCGGAGAAGCGGAATAGCACCGGCTCGCCGCGGGCGTAGCTGTCGCGGATGTAGCTGACTACGTCCGCGCTGTTCTTCAAATCATCGATGTGTGCCAATTGCGGCTTGATCGGGTCGAAGCCGGCGCGATTGACGGCAGCCTCGTCCATGCCGGAGGCGTACAGATAACCAATTTTCTGCTCGATCGAACCAGGCGCTGCCTTGGCGGCGTTGCTGGCCGCGTTTTCGACGATCTTGTGCTGCACATTCAGGCTGTCTTCGCGCAGCTCATCGAATGAACCCCAGCGCGTACGATCAGCGGGGATCGGATTGCTGGCCACCCATCGCGCATTGACGAAGCCGTTGAAGTCGGTGCATGCATTGATTTTGCTGTCGAGTTCCTTCACGTCAAAAACCGTGGAGGGCGCGGCGACTGCGTTGGTGAACAGAGCGATGCCGACGGCAACGGCGAGTGGTTTCACGATGCGGTACTTCATGGATTTCCCTTTGGTCGCGGTGGTGTGCTGGCTGACCCAATGCCGAGCATGACGATCCTGAACCGTAGGCAGGAAGTCAGGTGGCAGACAGTGTCGAAGGTCACGGTCCGCTGGCGGCGGCCGGCGGCTGTCCAGCATGGTGAAGCAGGTAGCTGGGGCATTATCATCTGCCGATGAATATGCCCTTCTCTCCTGTATTCCGTGCGGCCGGGACCGCCGACGTTGCTGCCATCGTGGCGCTGGTCGAGTCGGCCTATCGCGGCGATTCGGGCCGGCGTGGCTGGACCACCGAATCGGAGTTGCTGGACGGCCGGCGCACCGATGAGGAAGCCGTCAGCGAACTGGTAAGCCGGCCCGGCAGCTGCGTACTGCTGGCTGAAAGCGAGGGCCAGCTGATCGCCAGCGCCCATGTGGAACAACAGGGCGAGTACGGCTATTTCGGCATGTTCGCGGTCGACCCCGAGCAACAGGGCGGCGGCCTTGGCAAGGCGGTGCTGGCCGAGGCCGAACGACTGGCGCGTGAACAGTGGCACTGCCGTTCGATGCGCATGACGGTGATCGAGCAGAGATCCGAACTGATCGCCTGGTACGAGCGCAGGGGCTATCGGCGCAGCGGCGAATATCAGCCGTTCCCGTACGGCGACGAGCGCTTTGGCATTCCCCGCCGCGACGACCTTCGCTTCGAAGTGCTGGTCAAGGATCTGGGACAGCCCACATGAAAGACTGGGTGAAAGTCGGCACACGCAGCGAATTGCTGCCGGGCGAATTCAGGGTCGTGTGGGATGGCGATACACCCATCGCGGTCTACAACATCGACGGCGCGCTGTATGCGGTCGAGGACACGTGCACCCACGACGGCGGCGATCTGGCAGGTGGTGAGGTGTTCGGCTTCGAAGTGGAATGCCCACGCCACGGGGCACGCTTCGACCTGCGCAACGGGGCGGTGATCAGCCCACCCGCCTACGAGCCGATCGCCAGCTTCCCCGTACGCGAAGAGGATGGGGCGATCTGGACGCGGGACGATCGCTGAGGTCAGAAGGGAATGGGGCAGTTAAACCATACATCCACAAGCAGCGAAGGCTGACGTAAGCGATCGTCAATGCCTAGTTGATCAGGGCCCGGTTGTCGATGGCGATGACGGGTCGCTTGCCGGGTCGCAGCCCTTGCGCCATGCCGGCACGGACGGATAATTTGGGCACGGGCCGACGGTTGAGGTCGCTTGCCTTCAGCAAGCCCTATCAACGCTTTGCCGTATTACGCCGTTGGCTCTAGGCCTAGGTTTGGCTCGATATTGCAGGTACTCGCTCAGCATTCGTTAGGAAAAGGGAAAGGGCGCCGAAAGGCAGCATTCCTACCCTATAAGGCATCGTTACAAGAGTGACTTCCGATGTCTGCTTCTGGCTGGACCATCCTGTGTGATTTTGACGGCACAATTTCCGTCGAAGACGTTATCGACTCGCTGCTTGACCGTTTTGGTCGTCCGGGCTGGGAAGTGCTGGAGCAGGATTGGCGCGCCGGTCGTATCGGTTCGCGCGAATGCATGGCCGGGCAGGTTGACCTGCTGCAGATGACGCGCGCAGAACTGGACACTCACCTGGCCGGATTGTGGATCGACCACGCGTTTCCGGGCTTCGTGGCGAAGGCGCGCGAATTGAACGTGCCGATCCGCGTGGTCAGCGATGGTCTTGATTACGCGATCCACAAGATTCTCGGTCGCTATGGCCTGGACAACCTGCCGCTGGCCGCCAACCATCTGGCTCCGGCCGAGCCGCCGAAGCAGTGGCAGTTAACCTCGCCGTTCCAGGCGGACGGTTGCCGTAGCGGCACCTGCAAGTGCGCCTGCGTGGCGCAAGCCAGTCAGACCGGCGCCAAGACACTGTTGATCGGCGATGGTGCGTCGGATTTCTGCGCCGCCGACCGCGTCGACTTCGTGTTTGCCAAGCATCGCCTGATCGAGCATTGCCGCGCTGCCGGCATTGACTACGTGCCGATCACCGGCTTCGAGGACGCGCTCGAGTTCCTGCCCATGCTGCTCGATGGCAGTCTCGCCAGCCACGCCCACCATCATCACGCGCCGGTTGCTGCGCTGGTCTAATGATGGTTCTGCTCTGATGGGACGGCTTTGCATCCGCCGTCCCGATCGGCCTGCTCCGAATAAATACTCCTGAATCACTCCGGATCATTTCCCCATGAAAATCGACAAGAACGCGCCTGGTTTCATTGACGACGCGCAGCTGCTCGCTGACGAGGCGAAGTACAGCTCGTTTGGCGACACCGTGCACTATGTGGACCCGCCGAAGATCTTCCGCCATGGCGAAGGTAGCTACATGTTCGACACCGCCGGCGTGCCGTTCCTTGATTTGCAGATGTGGTATTCGGCGGTCAATTTCGGCTACGGCAACCAGCGCCTGAATAACGTGCTGAAAGAGCAGATCGACCGCTTGCCGCAGGTAGCCAGCCAGTATCTGCACCAGACCCGCATCGAGCTGGCCAAGACGGTGGCGCAGGATGCGAAGAAGAAATTCGGTTTGGACGGCCGCGTGCATTTCAACGTGGGCGGCGCGCAGGCGATCGAGGATTCGCTGAAGATCGTGCGCAATGCCAGCAACGGCAAGAGCCTGATGTTCGCGTTCGAGGGTGGCTACCACGGCCGCACCCTGGGTGCTTCGGCGATCACCTCGAGCTATCGCTACCGTCGTCGCTTCGGCCACTTCGGTGAGCGCGCGATGTTCATTCCGTTCCCGTATCCGTTCCGCCGCCCGAAAGGCATGACGCCGGAAGAATATTCCGACGCCTGCGTGCGCCAGTTCGAGCGTCTGTTCGAAACCGAATACAACGGCGTGTGGGATCCGAAAGTGCAGCAGGCGGAATACGCTGCGTTCTACGTCGAGCCGATCCAGGGCACCGGCGGCTACGTGATTCCGCCGATGAACTTCTTTAAGGACTTGAAGAAGGTGCTCGACAAGTACGGCATCCTGATGGTGGTCGACGAGATCCAGATGGGTTTCTGGCGCACCGGCAAGCTGTGGTCGATCGAGCATTTCGGCGTGACGCCGGACGTGCTGGTGTTCGGCAAGGCGCTGACCAACGGTCTGAATCCGCTGTCCGGCCTGTGGGCGCGCGAAGAGCTGATCAACCCGACCGTGTTCCCGCCGGGTTCGACCCATTCCACGTTCAACTCCAACCCGCTCGGTACCGCGCTGGGTCTGGAAGTGATCAAGATGGGTTACGAGCTGGACTACGAGACCACGGTGCCGAAGAAGGGCGCGCATTTCCTCGAAGGCCTGCGCGATCTGCAGAAGCGCCACAAGGAAATCGGCGACGTCGACGGGCTGGGTCTGGCGCTGCGCGCCGAGATCTGCACCGAGGACGGTTTCACGCCGAACAAGGCACTGCTCGACAAGATGGTCGACATCGGCCTGGCTGGCGACCTCGAGCACAATGGCAAGAAGATCGGCCTCGTGCTGGATGTGGGCGGCTGGTACAAGAACGTGATCACGTTCGCGCCGTCGCTGGAGATCACCCACGAGGAAATCGATCTGGCGATCGCGCTGCTTGACCAGTTGCTGACCAAAGCCAAGAAGGCGTGATGTCGGCCGCGCGTCGGCCACGCGCAAAAGGAACCCGGCGGCTTACCGCCGGGTTCTTCTATTTGGAGGAGGGGCGTTTAGAGCGGATCGGTCTGGAGCGAAACGCAGGAAGCTCAGGGTGCGCGCTTGAGCGCCAGCACGGCGTTGAGTCCGCCGAACGCAAACGAATTGCTCAGCGCCGCACGCACCGGCATTTCGCGGCCGACATTCGGCACGTAATCCAGATCGCAGGCCGGGTCGACCTGATCCAGATTCGCCGTGGGTGGCACCGCACTGTCGCGCAGCGCACCGATCACCGCCACCAGTTCCAGAGCGCCGGAAGCGCCCAGCGCATGGCCATGCATCGACTTGGTCGAGGACACCGCGAGGCGGTCGGCGTGCGCGCCGAACGCGAGGCGGATCGCCTTGGTCTCGGTCGAATCGTTGGCCTGTGTACCCGTACCATGGGCGTTGATGTAGTCGATATCCTGCGGCGCCAGGCCAGCATCGGTCAGCGCCTGGCTCATCGCGGCGGCCGCGCCTGTCGCGTTGGGCATCACGATATCGGAAGCGTCAGCGGTCATGCCGAAGCCAGCCAGTTCGGCCAGGATCACGGCACCACGTGCCTGCGCATGTTCCAGCGATTCCAGCACGAAGATGCCGGCACCCTCGCCGAGCACCAGCCCGCGCCGATTGATGCTGAACGGGCGGCAGGTGTCGTCGGCCAGCACGCGCATGGCTTCCCACGAGCGCAGCGCGCCATAGGTCAGACAAGCTTCGGTACCACCGGAAACGGCAACGTCGGCCATGCCGTAACGGATCATCTGCGCGGCCTGGATGATGGCGTGGTTCGCCGAGGCGCAGGCGCTGCAAACTGCAAAGGTGGGTCCGCGCAGGCCATAGGCAATGCTGATCTGGCTGGCCGATGCGTTCGTCATCACGCGTACGATGGTCAGCGGATGCGCGCGCGGAGAGTTATCTCCGTACAGCCGTTTGCTCTGTTCGTCCTGGGTGCTCTCCCCGCCGACACCGGTACCGACCACCACCGCGGTGCGCCCACCCAATTCGTTCTGGCTGAAGTCCAGGCCGGATTGAGCGATCGCCTCACGCGCCGCATGCAGCGCGAATTCGGAAGTGCGATCGAGCATGATCAGGGTGCGTTCGTCGATATTCGCCGTCGGGTCAAAGCTGTCCGGCACCTGGGCTGCAATCTTCACGCGCAGGCGGTGGGCATCCGGATGACGCAGCGGACCGATCGCACTGCGACCTTCGCGCAGGCCTTGCCACAGCACCTCGGCGCCGACGCCGAGCGGGCTGATCGCGCCCATGCCGGTAATCACGACGCGGCGCATTTGTGGAACCGTAGGCATTACTTCGTCCCTTCACCTGCGGCGGCTTTTTCGACCAGGGCTTTCTCTACCGCATCGACCAGGCTCTGCGTCGTATCGGTATCGAAATTGGCGCCCTGCTGGTCGGGGAAGGTGATATTGAAGTGTTCCTCGATGTCGAAGATCACCTCGATCGCTTCAAGCGATTCGATGCCGAGGTCTTTCAACGTGGACTCGGGCTTGATCGTGGCTACGTCGATCTTGGCCTGCTTGGCGATGATATCGAACACTTGTTGCTGGGTCGTATCGTTCATGGCGGGTCGGTTCCTGGCTGCGCACGACAATGTTACATATCAATCAGTCTAGGCGAATTTGCTTACTTATGTCTTTCATCGCCCAATTGGAACCGGATGCCCTGCTCGAGGCATTCATGACGCATCCGCCACTGGGGTTCGCGGTGGAACGATCGCCGCAAGGCATGCCTTGCTTCGTGGCGCCGTTCAATTTGTTGACCACAGCGGATGACGCGCTGCGTCGGCGGGTTGCCCGGTTTCCTCTCTATCGCTGGTGGGGCCGCCTGTTGCAGTGGCATACGCGCTTCGCCGGCACCACGGTGTCCGAATACGCGCCATTGCCCCCAGCCGTATCCCCGGCCGCACTGGCGCAGGGGCTGAAGGCTGCGTATGGGCGGGAATGCAAGCTGCTGATCGTCAAGGACATCGCGCAGGATTCGCCGCTGCTCAGCGACGCGGAAAACACGCATGCCCGCGCGTTTGCGAGTGCCTGTGAAGCGGAGGGTTATGTGCTGCTTGAGGGTCAGGCGTTGGCATGGGTACCGATTGATTTTGGGTCGGACGATGAGTATCTGGCACGGCTGTCTTCCGGACGGCGGAAAAATATCCGGCGCAAACTACGCTCACGTGCCGATCTCGACATTGAAGCGGTGCGCACCGGTGACGCACGTTTCAACGACGCGGTCACGCTTGCCGGGTTTCAGAGACTGTTCGACAACGTGTATGCGCAGAGTGAAGTCCACTTCGATCAACTGAGTGCACCATTCTTCCGCGCCTTGCTGCAGGATGCCGACAGCGGCGGTGTGGTATTCGTCTATCGTCATGCCGGTGAAATGATCGGCTGGAATCTTTGCTATGAACATGGCGGCAAGCTGATCGACAAGTACGTCGGATTTGCCTACCCGCAGGCGCGCGAGCACAACCTGTATTTCGTCAGCTGGATGCACAATCTCGACTACGCACGGCAGCGTGCGCTGACTCATTACGTGGCTGGCTGGACCGACCCTGAAGTCAAATCGTTCCTGGGCGCAAGCATGACGTTCACCCGCCACGCGGTATATGCACGCAATCCGCTGCTGCGCGCGCTGCTGCGCCGGCTCGGCAGTCATTTCGAAAGCGATCGCAGCTGGCAGGCGGCACAACTGCAAGATAGTGCTGCTGGCAGATCAGTGACGGAGGCCAACGATGGATAATCTCGATAACCGACCGGTCGTGCTCGACATCGACCGTTCGGTCGGGCCGCTGCCCGATCGATTGGTGCTGCCGCTGGAGCACTGGCAGGAATCCATCCGCTTCGGTTGCTCGCTGGCGACCATGCGGCGTTTCAGCACGATGCTGGATGAGCTGTTGCCCGCGAAGTACGGCACGGTGTTCATGGGCAGCGGCGATTTCCATCATCTGAGCTGGCCGCTGATCGCGCGCCTGCAACCGAGCGCCGCCTTTCAGGTCGTGGTGCTGGACAATCATCCGGACAACATGCGCTTTCCGTTCGGTGTGCATTGCGGCTCGTGGGTGCGTCGCGTGGCAATGCTGCCGATGGTCAGTCACGTGCATGTGCTCGGCATCACGTCGGCCGATATCGGTGCAAGCCATGCGTGGGAAAACTATCTAACCCCACTTCTGCGTGGAAAACTGACTTACTGGAGCATGGGCGTGGACACTGGTTGGGCGCGCCGGCTGGGTTTGACGCGCGCGTTCCGTGGTTTCGATACACCCGAGGCGATGGTGGATGCGTTCGTCGAATCGCAGCGCACGCAGAGCGCACCAAGTTATCTGTCGATCGACAAGGATGCGTTCTCGCCTGAAGTAGCACATACGAACTGGGATCAGGGGCGCTTGCTGACCGGGCATGCACTGGCGTTGATCGACAGCTTGCGCAACGGGTTGGTCGGCAGCGACATCAACGGCGAGGTATCGCACTACCAATATCGCAGCTGGTGGAAACGCCGGCTCTCGGCGATGGACGAGCAGCCCGCGATCGACCCGGCGGAACTGGCTGGCTGGCAGGCGCAGCAGCATGCATTGAATCTGCAATTGCTGGAGGCGATGGCGGCGAAGTCCGGCTGACTGCGTCGCCGAAAGAAGCTTGAGGTGTCCCGTGAGTGGCCAAGGCAGCCTCGAAATGCTCCCTCCCCTGCTTGCAGGGGAGGGTTGGGGTGGGGCGCTCTTTGTCTCAAGCGAAGATCAAAAGCGTCACCCCCTCCCAGCCTCCTCGTGCAAGCAGGGAGAGGTGCAAAGCCAGCCAAGCAAAGAGAAAGTGACTCGCCCTCCATCGCTGCACGAAACGCTCTGCACTACAAAACGAAAAGGTCAACGGCAAAGCGCCGCGACTGAAGCCTATACACAAGGGTGCGCTCCGTGGGCTATGGGAGCGCACGAACACGCGCTCAGGTCCGCAATGTTTCCAGCGAATGGCAGATCGCTTCGAACGTATCGTCATCCAGCCACGGGCTGTTGCTTATGGTCAGGCTGCGCGCGGCGAAATCGCGCGCATTTGGAACATCCTGCGCGGGTACGACGTCGGCGAGATAGTCGTAGTCGGGCAGCGCATGGATGAACAGGCGACTGACACCGATGCCTGATTGCCACAGTTGTTCGAGCGCGGCATCACGACGTTGCTGATTCGGCAGCAACAGCAGCAGAAATGGCCAGGTGCCTTGCGCGCCGAGCGGATCGTCGAGCACCTCGATGCCGTCGATCCGACGCAACCGCGGCAACCGTCGCTGTGCTTGCGCAGCTAGTTGCTTGAGAAACGCAGGCAAGCGCGTCGCAGCATGTGCGCCCACGGCTTGCCTCCAGCTACCGACCCGATGCAGCGGAACCGTCAGCGGAAACGCATCGCCAACGGCGCTCACCGGATCGCCGTCGCTCAGTGCGCGACGCAACGGGTTGCCATAGGCCAGCCCTAGCCCGCTAGGGCGATACAGGGCGGCATAGCCGAGCAACTCCACGCTGCGACGGCATTCCATCCCTACACTTTTCGGCACGATGCGCGCAGCGGTGCGCGCGAGCTGTTCGCGCAGCGCGGGATCGCGCGTCAGCAGCAGGCCACCTTCATAGATCGACAAACCTTTGCCGGCAGCCAGACTGAAGAATCCAATATCGCCGGAGAGTCCAACGCTGACCCCATCGCGGATAGCGCCAAGCGCTTGCGCGGCATCTTCAATGACCAGGGCGCCGACGCTTTGCGCGACAGCGCATGCATCATCGACGTCGGCGACGCGGCCAGCGAGATGGGTAGGGATGATCGCCAGTGTGCGTTCGTCACAGACCGCACGCAGTGCAGTCGGATCCATGTCGTAGTGGCCGGGACGCAGATCGCATAGTTGAAGTTCGAGCCCGGCCTGCTGCACCGCAATCGCGACCAGTGGGCAGGTATAGGCGGGCACCACCACACGGCGGCGTTGTGGCGCGAGCTCGCGCAAAGTGATCAGCGCGATCAGCAGACACGCGGTGCCGGAGCACTCCAGTTGCAGCGGCGGCGTGCCCAGTTGCGCGGCGATGTCGGCAGCCAATGTCGCTGCGCCAGGGCGCAGGTCACCCAGCCGCAACGGTAGGCCAGCAGTCGGTGGTAGTTCGTGGTGGCGACGAGGCAGCATGCGCGCAGCGTACCGTGGTGGCTCAGGCTTGCGCCGGCTCAGGCTCGACTTCGGGCGGGTGTTCGCGGCTTTCGGCCAGGCCCAGACAGATGATGCCGGCAATGATCGCGATCGCTCCCAGCACGCGGGCCAGGTTCAAATGCTCGTCAAACAGCCAGATCGAGAGCAGCATCACCGACACCACTTCCAGATGCGTGGCGGCGAAGGCGGGCCCGATCGGCGCGTGCTTGAGCAGGCTCATCCAGGTGAAGAATGCGCCGATATAACCGACCAGCGCACCGTAGATCCACGGCTGCCCGAACACGCGCAACACCCAGGCGAGGTTGGCCGCTACCGGCAGCGCATGCGTGCCGGCGTACTTGAAACTGATCTGCGCTAGCGTGTCGAACGCCATCAGCAGCAGGAAGCCGAGCATATAGAAGCGCTTCATCCGCCGACTCCCACGATCGCCACACCGAGCGTCACCAGCAAGATGCCGGCGACCCGCAGCCGGGTCAGCTTTTCGCCAAACAGGAAACGTCCAGCGACCATGATCGCGACAATATTGATCGAGCCCAGCAATACGCCTTCGGACAGCGGGATCAGCGACAGAAACGCGATCCACACCATGAATTCGATGACGTAGCAGCTGATGCCAAGCCACAGCCAGGGGCGCGATGCCATGTGCTTCCAGCGCGCCAGCCCGTCGCCAGCTTCTTCATCGCCGGCCGCCGCCTTGAACGCGAGCTGGCCGCCGGTATCGAGCACGATGTTGAACAGCCACAAGCCAGCGACCAGTGTCGAGATGGAACCGGTTGCCGACATCATTAGGCGGCAACGCGCTGCATGGTGTCGGCTGCCGCAATGCTGTCGAAGAACGCGGCCGAACGCTCGATCAGCGTGCGGCGTTCCTTGTCGATGGTGATCATGTGGTAGCTGTCCTTGAGCAACAGCAGCTCGGCGGGCGCGCTGACTTCGCGCATCACCAGCTCGGCGTTCTTCAGGCTGGCGACATCGTCTTCGCTGGCGTGCGCAACCAGGCACGGCGCCGTCACCTGCGACAACTGACTGCGTACTTCGGCGGCCAGGCCATACATCTCGGCCAGCGAATACCAGGGGTTGCCTGGCAGGCCGGCGGCGGCGCTGTCACCGCCGAGCATCGCCGTGCTGACCTGCGCGCGCAGCCGCTCGTCGCGAATGCCGTAGGGCGGTTGTTCCATGAAGCTGCGGTTACGGCCGATGCCGAGCTTCTTGAACAGCGGCAGCAGGAACGAAAAGCGTGCGGACCACGGAATGCTCCAGCCGTCATAACGGAAGGTGGCGCCGTATACACCGACGCCGGCAATCTGATCCGGCCGATCCGCGGCCAGCTTCAGTGCCAGCAGTGCGCCCATCGACAGGCCGCCGACAAATAGATGATCGACTTTGCCGAGCATGTCGTTGGCGGCTTTCTCTACACTCGCATACCAGTCACGCCAGCCTGTCGCGAGCAGATCCTCGACGTTGCCGCAGTGGCCGGCCAGCTGCATCCCGTGCACGGTAAAGCCAGCACGGTTCAGGCCCTTGCCGAGCAGCCGCATCTCCGTCGGCGTACCGGTGAGGCCGTGGATCAACAGCACACCGCTGCGGCCACCTTCGAAGAAAAATTCAGTCTGCTGGATCACGCCATTGCCCTGTAGATAGCGGGCCGCAATCGTTCACCGACAACGGTCCTTGATACCTCACAGGGTTGCAGATTGCGGTTTCCTCAGTCTTTCGGGGCCGCTGGGGTTGGGGTTGTCGCGGTGCCAAATCGCACGATGACCCGCTGTCCGATGCGCAGATCCTGCGGCTGGTCGAACGCCAGCACGCACTCGACCGTGCGGGCGTTTGCGCGTACTTGTGGGTCGTTCTCCAGCGTCGCCGGACCATACACCTGGCCGATCCGCAGCACGTGCGCGCTCCACTGCACTGCGCCGGGGCCGCTGTCGGCGACTACTTCGGCGTGCATGCCCGGCTGGATCACGCCAACAAAGCTCTCGTTGAGCTCGGCGCGGACGATCCGCGGTTTCTCCGGCAGCAGCGTGAACAACGGGCCGGAGGATGGCGACACGCTGGCGCCGGGCTGGGCCGATACCTGCACCACGTCGGCATCGAACGGCGCGAGCAGGCTGCGTTGTTTCAATTCGTAGCGAGCTTCGGCCAACTTCTGGGTTGCCATGTTCACTGTCGCAACGGCGGCTTCATGTCCGGCTTCAAGTTGTGCCGCCGCCTCGCGTGCGTCGTCGGCACTCTGACCATCGCCGGCGCCCGCAGCGACCGCTGCGGTCAGCCGCTCTGCGCGCTGTTTCGCCACCGGCTGCTGGATGTCGAGCAGTTTCAATTGCGCCTGCGCCTGTTCCAGCTGCGCCTGTGCGCCGTCAACGGCGAGCGTGGCCGGAGCGGTATCCAGCGCGGCGAGCAGTTGGCCTTGTTTGACACGATCGCCTTCATGCACAGCGACCTTGGCCAGCGTGCCTTCGCGCGGCATCGAAAGGCTCAACAGGCCGCCTTCAATGTCGATCTTGCCGCGCGCCACAGCGGTATAGGCTGGGGCGGGTGGGGCGGTGCCGTTGGTCGGTGCATTGGCAGGCTTTGAACAGGCGGCCAGCAGCCACAGCATCGAAACGGCGAGGCAGCCTAGCCTGGTCGGCGTCATGGCCGGTGACCAGCGCGGCGGATGAAGTGCTTGCGCCTTCATGGTGGGCGGACTCATGAACTGGGTTCCTTGCTATCGATGACCGGCGCCTGGTGGCGCGAGTCGCTGAGGATGCGGCCGTCTTCCATCGCCAACACGCGATCGGCGTGCACGACCAGGCGTGGATCGTGGCTGACGCACAGCACCGTGGTGCCATGCGTGCGGGCAATGCGGTGCAGGATATCGATGATCATCTGACCGTTGGCGGCGTCCAGCGCGCTGGTGGGTTCGTCGGCAAACAGCAGCTCCGGTTTCTTCGCCAGCGCGCGGGCAATCGCCACGCGCTGCTTCTCGCCGCCGGACAGTTCGGACGGGCGCATTTGCATACGGTGCGACAAGCCGACTTCTTCCAGCGAACTTTGCGCGCGTGCGCGCGCTTCACCACGCGACAGGCCCATGTGGTTCAGCGGCAATTCGACTTGCTCGAATGCACTCAGCGCCGGGAACAGGTTGAAGCCCTGAAAGACGAAGCCGGTATGTTGCAGGCGGAAGCGTTCCAGCGCGCGCATGTCGAGCTGGCCCAACTCACTGCCAAGCGCCTGCACGCGTCCGCTGTCGACTTTTTGCAAGCCGCTGAGGATCGCCAGCAACGTGCTTTTGCCGCAACCGGAAGGGCCCGAAATCAGGGTCAGCTCGCCAGCATCGAGGCTCAGCGAGAGACCATCCAGCACCTGCGTACGCTGCTGGCCGGAAACGAACGCCTTGCTGATGTTCTCAGCCAGCAGGGCCGGCATACGCGATGGTTCATTGATGATGGCAGTTTGCATCGCGACTACCTCAACAACGTGGCGGGGTCGGCGCGGTGCAGGCTGCGCATGGCGGCCAGCCCGGAAACCGCGGCCAGGCCCATCACCAGGATGATGCAGGCCAGTACCGCAGGCAGCGTCAGTACCACCGGCACGTCCTGGCTGCGTGCCAGCAGCATCAACACGATGCCGAGCAGACCGGCACCGAACAGGCCTAGCGCACCGACCCAGAACGCCTGTTCCAGCACCACCCGGCGCAACGCCGCCACGCCCACACCCAGGGCATTGAGGGTGGCGTACTCGCGCACCGAGCCATTGACGGCGGCGATCAGGGTCTGGCTGGTGATCACCGCACCGACCAGGAATACGATGCCCGCGAGGAACAGTACGCCGGCACCGGCGCCCGTATCGAACAGCCAGTAGCGTACCGAGAGTCGGGCGAAATCCCTGGCACTCCAGGTTGTGTACGGGCCAAATGCGGTGTCGCCGCGCAGGCGCGCGGCAACCACATTGGCCTGGCGCGGGTCGCGCAGCTTGGCCACCAGGTAAGTCGGACCGATGTCCGCGGGGTCCTCATCCAGCTCCCGCGCGGTGTCCAGCGAGCACAGTACGTTGACCCCGCCAAGCGCGCGCAGGCCACTGCTGATGCCGACCACCCGTACCTGGTGGCCGTTGATGGTGGCGGTCTGGCCGATATCGACGCCAAGCTGATTTAGCACGGAACGGTCGACGACGACCGCATCCGGTTCTGCCAGTCGCGCGCGCAAGGCGGGCGGCAAGGCCTTGGAAAACATCAGGCCTTCGGGGCTGGGGTCGATACCGGAAACAAACACCGAAATCCCGCCGGTTTCGCCCCTCCCGCGCCAGTCGCCGTCGACCCAGATGTACGGCTCGACGCGCTGCACAGCTGGATCCATCAGCACGCGCGATTCCACGTCCGCATCGATCGAACGGCCTGAGCCCACATTCTGCGTGCCGGGATAGCCGACCCACACGTCGGCTGACGAGCCGGTGATGTACAGGCTGGTGCTACCGAAGATGCCCAATACCAAGGCGAGCTGCAGCAGCTGCAGCAGGCCGGCGAAACCCACCGCCAGCATCGCCGGCAGGAAGCGTCGCCATTCGTAGATCAGCGTCTTGCGCGCGAGGGCGACCATCAGCGGTGTGCCTCGATGGTCGCGCTGGTGGACGAGGAGGGCGCTGCTGGCGACGTTGTCGATGATGTATCAGGCGTTGGTGTCGACGGTGCCGATATCGACGGTAACGGTGCGCCACCCAGTGCCTTGAACAGCGCTACGTAGGCCAGACTGTGCCCGGCGCGGGCGTCAGCCAGTTCGATCGCCGCCTGATTGACGGCGAGCTGACTGTCGGCACCATCGAGCGGGCTGACCAACTGCAGGCCCACCCGGGTCCGCACGGTCTGGTCGACGCGCTGCAATGCCTGCCAGGCTTGCAGGGTGTGCTGCTCGCGCTGTTGCTGTTGCTGCACGCTGCTCAGCGCGGTTTCCACTTCAGTCACACCCTGCAGTACGGCTTGCCGATAAGCCAGCACGCTGGCTTTGAGCTCGTGATCCTTGGCGTGCCTGGCGGCCAGCAGGATGCCCCAGTCGAACAGGGGAATATTGATCTCCGGCCCTACCGAGACGATTGAATTGGGGGTAGTGCCATGTTTTTTGTCGTCGAAGATGTCGACCGACCAGTTGATCGAACCGCCGAGGCCGATACTTGGAAATTGATCGGCGTGAGCCACCGCCAGTGCGCCGGCAGCCTGAAGCACGTTCGCTTCGGCATGGGCAATCTCCGGGCGCGTGCGCACCAGGTCGGCCGGGGTACTCTCGAGCCGCCATGCGCCCAGTTCGGGCGGTGTGCCTGGCTGCGACCAGGCTGCGTCGGGCTGATTCTGGCCGAGCAGCATGGCCAGTTGCTGGGCACTGGCACTGATGGCTTGTCGGGGGGCTGCCAGGGCGGCCATGGATTGTGCAACTGCCGCCTGTGCCTGATCTACCGCGCTGGGTGCCACCAACTGCAGATGCTGGCGCACCTGCAGCCATTCGCATTCATGCTGACGGGCCTCGTTGATCTGCGACAGCAGTTGTTCCTGCTGTTGTGCCGTGCGCAACTCGATCCATTCGCGCACGACTTCGGCAACCAGTGAGACCTGCGCGGTGCGCAAATCGGCAATGCTGGCATCCAGTGCACCGCGAGCTTCGCGGCGGGAGCCTTCGGCGCGGCCGAACAGGCCAAATTCCCAGCTGGCATCGAAGCCGGCCAGCTCATAGGAGGCATGTGCGCTGGGCTCGACCACATCAGTGGTGTTCGCGCGCACCGACGGCAGGTAGTGTGTTTGAGCACTACGCTGCACTGCGCGCACCGCTTGCATGCGCTCGACGGCTTGGGCCACATCGAGATTGTTGGCCAGCGCACGGTCGACCAATGCGTCGAGTTCGGGGTCGCCAAAGGCGTGCCACCAGCCATGCAGGTCGGTAGGTTTGGCCGGATCCGAGGCTACGGCTTGCTGCCATTGCGCAGGAACCGGCTGGGTCAGCTTCGGCACCGGCGCGGCGCAGGCGGCGAGTCCGCCGATCAGAGCGCTGATCAGGCAGCCGCGCAGCCAATGCCTGGCGATCGCCGTGCTCAAGATGTGGGTTGTCACAATCTGCATTTTTCCCTACCGACGACCTGGCGCCGATGCGCCTAGTGGGTATCCGTGGTGGTCATCGTTGCTCGTTGCCACGGCTTGGTCATTGAGTATGGTGAGAGGGAAGCGGGCGCGCGCAATACCTGAACCCATCAAGGGTACAGGCAGTACGTTGCGAATGTCGTGTTGATCGGATTCATGCCGGATGCGTAGCGGGCGGGAAACGTACTTCCACGCATAAACCGTGCTCTTCGCCGAGCTGATAGATCACTTCGGCATGGTGCCGTTCGGCAATGCGCTGCACGATCGCCAACCCGAGGCCGCTGCCTTCCTCTCCACTGTTGGGGGCCCGGAAAAAACGTTCGCTGAGACGCGGCAGCAGTTCGGGCGGTACGCCAGGACCGTTGTCTTCGACGATCAGGCTGCTGCCGCCGTCGGCCTGCGGCTGCAGGCTGACAGTGACAGTGCTGCCACGCCCGGCGTAACGCAGGCTGTTGTCGATCAGGTTGTCTAGCAGATCTTGCACACAGGAAGCATCGCCAAGAATGCATAGCGGTTGCTTAGGCCCCTGATAACCCAGATCCACGCCGGCGCTGAGCGCTTCGTGTACGCGCAGCGAAACCGCGTCGGGAATCAGCCGGGTCAGGTTGAGCAGGCTGTTATCCAGGGTATCCGCCGGCGCCGCCTGTGCACGCGTCAGCGCCAGCAGTTGCGAGGAGGTCCGCGCCGCGCGTCGGGTCAGCCGCTGGATGTGCGAGAGCGCATCGGCCACCGTCTCTGGCCGCGGATCGGACAACGCACGGTCGACGTGCAGGCTCAGTCCAGCCAGCGGGGTACGCAACTGGTGCGCGGCGTCGGCGATAAAGCGGTCGTGCAAGGCCAGCATGCTGCGCAGGCGCGCGAACAGCGCGTCGATGGTGCGGGTCAGTGGCAGGATTTCCTGCGGCACGTCGGGACCACCGATCGGCGTCAGCTCATGGGAGCGGCCGGCCAGTCGCCTTGTCAGCGGATCGAGCACGCGCAGGCCGTGGTTGACACCGAACCAGACCAGCGAAAGCACGCTGACCAGCAGCACGGTCTGCATCAGGCTCGCCAGCAGCAGGATTTCCCGCGCCTGCAGATGACGGTCATGCAGGGTTTCGGCGACGGTGATGGTCAAGGTGTCATCCGGATCGTGGCTCGTCACCGTGCGAACGGTCGCCGCACGCAGGTCATGCTGATCCAGGTGGGAGTCGTACAACGTGGGAGGAGCGTCGATCGCCAGTTCCTGAGCCAGTTGGGGCAACCGGCCGTTGCCGGCCAGCAGGCCGTGCTTGGCGCTGCTTACCGCGAAATAACTGCGGCCACCCGGATCGTATTCGAGCAGGAAGCGTGCCTGTGGCGTCAGCACGTTGCCGAGCTGCTGGTCGCTGCTGAGCCGATCGTTACCCAGCAATTTCGCCAGCGTCAGCGCGTCGTCGCTCAGATCACGGTCATGTATCCGGTTGGCATAGGCCAGGGCCACGCCATAGGTCAGCATCGCGTCCAGCAACAACAGCACGGCCATCGGGATCAGCAGAAAAATCAGCAGACGACGGCGCAGGCTGGGGCGCAGATGGCGGGTGTGCGAGTGACTCATGCGGCATCGTCCTCGGACTCGCCAGCTTCTTCCAGCAAGTACCCGAGGCCGCGGATCGTGCGAACGCCGGTGCCACTGCCGTGCAGCTTGCGGCGCAAGCGGTGGATCGCGATGTCCAGTCCGTTATCGGTCAATTCCTGGTCCCAGTCGCATAGCGCCTCGATCAACTGCGCGCGGCTGGTGACGCGGTCGGCGCGCAGCGCGAGCGCTTCCAGCAGGCCAAATTCGCGAGCGGTAAGCTCCAGCGGCGCCTCATCGATCCAGGCGCGGTGCCCGGGCAGATCCAGCCGTAATCGGCCTAGCTGCAATTCCGGCACGCCGCGGCTGCTTGCCCGCCGCAACAGCGCACGCACGCGTGCCTCGAACTCCGATAGCGCGAAGGGCTTGACCAGATAATCGTCGGCGCCCAGGTCGAGCACGCGCACGCGCTCGGGCAAGCCATCGCGCGCAGTCACCACCAGCACCGGCAGGCCTGCGCCGCGGCTGCGCAAGCGCTGCAATACTTCGCTGCCGTCCAGAGCGGGCAGGCCGAGATCCAGCACCAGCAGGTCATAATCGTGGTCGCGCAAGGCCGCGTCGGCCAGGTTGCCAGCCGCTACATGATCCACCGCATGACCACCTTGCCGCAGCGACGCACAGATGCCTTCGGCAATGGAGAGGTCATCTTCGGCAAGCAGGATGCGCATGATGGATTCCGGTTGACGGCTTAAGTAGCGCAGTTTATCGGGTTGCTCCCTGAACGCTGCTCGATGTACCCCGGCTCAGGTTACTTGTGCGAGGGACACTGCGCCGCCACCTCGGCCGTCCGGCTTTCCGGCTCAGGCCCGGGCCTGATGGCGCTCGCGGTGCGGCGGGTAATACGCAAACACATGGCTGTGGCTGCCGTAGAAATCCATGTCTTCGATGTGTTCGCCACCGAGACGTTCGGCTACCCGGTCGGAGGCTTCGTTGCCTACCCGTACCAGACTGATGACACGCGGCGCATGCAGGCGGTTCCAGGCAAATTCCAGCACGGCACCACCGGCTTCGGTGGCGTAACCGTGATGTCGGTGCTCCGGCTTGAGCATCCAGCCCAGCTCCAGGTCCGGCCATCCATCGGGGTACATCAGACCGGCACGGCCGATGAATTCGCCGCTGGATTTCAGCTCCAGGGCCCACATGCCACAACCGCGCAATTGCCAATGCCCCAGCAGCATCGCCAGCGAGCGCCAGGCGTTGGTGCGGTCCAGCGGCTGACCGTCACCGACCCAGCGCGTGCTCTCGGGGTCAGCCAGCATCGCGGCATAGTCGTTGAAATGCCGTTCGGTCAACGCGGTAAGGCGCAGTCGCGCCGTTTCAAGGATAGGGATATCAAACATCACAATCAGCGGTGGGTGGCATCCAGCAGTCGGGCCAGTGCGTGAGTGCTGCTGGCAAGACTTTCGGACCAGGACAAGCCCGTTATTGTCTCACCTGTGACCGAATCGACAAAATCCTCGTTTTCCCCCGGCGGCAGCAGGTGGCGGTAATCCACCGTGATTTCGGTGCCGATAGGGAGTTCGGCCAGCGCAAACACGAAGCCGAGATGCCACAAGCCGTTGGGCGTGAAGCTGTGATTGATGTAGCACTCGTCCGGCCAGTCGGGCGACAGGGTGTAGCGGTCCTCGAACCAGCGCGCACTGGCATGGAACTGCGCACTGAGCTCCGGCGAAGCCGTGATTTCCGCATGGCGGAAGGTGCGCTCAATGTTATCGGGCGCCGTGATTACGCGCCCCGCGGCAACGGTTTCGTCAAGAAACAGACCCTTGCCGGCGCCCCGGATGGAGGAATCGGCAACGTGATAGCGCGGAAGAATCATGGTGGCACGACGGCAGTCTGGGCTGGGCGCGCGAGTGTAGCGCAAGCGACGCGGCCCACCAGGGCCGCGCTGCCTGCTCTCATCGGCGGGGTTCTCGGCGGGCTCTCGGCGATGGAAGAGGGCGCCGATCACGCCTTTCGCTGATTAATCTTCAGCGGAGGCCGGGGCCTTGGCCACGGCATCCTTTGGGCTCTTGGGCTGGCCTTTAGGCTGGCTCTTTGAGGTGCCCTTGGCTGGCTTGTTGTCGAGCTTGACGGCGGTGTCGGCAGGGCCATCGGTGAGCAGGATGGCGGTGCGGTTGCGTTCAAGCGTGGCGGGGCCGAAACCCTTGACCTGGCTCAGATCGTCGACACTTTTGAACGGTCCGTGGGCATCGCGCCAGGCCACGATGGCCTGCGCCTTGGTCGGGCCGATGCCATCCAGCGACTTGGCGAGGGTGACTGCGTCGGCCTTGTTTACGTTGACCGGCGTGCCGGCTAACCCCAATCCAGGCAGCGCGAGAGACAGTGCTAAGGCAAGTGCAGCAAGTTTCTTGAACATGGCCTTCCTCCTTGATGTTGTGATGGCGGCAGCTCAGCTACCGCCATCACTATCGCCGAGTGGCGCTGCGTGGCGCAGTCAGGGTGGCAGCAAGACTGGCGTGCGCCATGCTCGCAGGTAGTTGTGGGTGCAGCCTGATCGCGTGTCGGCGTCGGCAGCGCGGCCAAACGGCGCTGCTACAATGCGAATTTCACCGGTTGCCGGAGTTTGATCATGGATACTGCCCGCCTTTCCCACTTTGTCGACCGTATGTGGGACGACGAGATCGTGCCGCAGCTGGTCGAATACATCCGCATTCCCAACAAGTCGCCGATGTTCGACGCCAAGTGGGTCGAACATGGCTACATGGATGCTGCGGTGAAGCTGATGGAAAGCTGGGCGCGCTCCAAGCTGAGCCAGCTGCCGGGCGCAACACTGGAGGTGGTGCGGCTGGAAGGGCGCACGCCGCTGATCTATATCGAAGTACCCGGTCAAGGCGGCGACACCGTGATGTTGTACGGCCATCTGGACAAGCAGCCGGAGATGACCGGCTGGGCCGAAGGGCTTGGTCCGTGGACGCCGGTGATCAAGGGCGACAAGTTGTATGGCCGCGGCGGTGCTGACGATGGCTATGCGATCTTCGGCTCGCTCGCCGCGCTGCTGGCGCTGCATGAACAAGGTGTGGCGCACGCGCGTTGCGTGGTGATGATCGAGGCCTGTGAGGAATCGGGCAGCTACGATCTGCCGTATTACGTCGACCATCTGGCCGCGCGCATCGGTAGCCCGACACTGGTGGTATGCCTGGACTCCGGTTGCGGCAACTACGACCAGTTGTGGTTGACCACGTCGCTGCGCGGCATGACGGGCGGCAACCTCAGCGTGCAGGTACTGGAAGAGGGCGTGCATTCGGGCGACGCCTCCGGCGTGGTGCCCTCGAGCTTCCGCATTCTGCGTGAGCTGCTGACGCGGCTGGAGGATCCGGCCACTGGTCAGATCAAACCGAAGGAGCTGTACGTCGAGATTCCGCCGCAGCGGGTAGCCCAGGCCAAACTCTCCGCCGAGGTGCTGGGCGCCGACATCTACGACAAATTTCCATGGGTCGAGGGCATGCAGCCGGTCACCCATGATCTGACCGAGCTGGTGCTCAACCGCACCTGGCGTCCGCAGCTAGCCGTGACGGGTATCGGTGGCATGCCGCCGCTGGACAGCGCCGGCAACGTATTGCGGCCGCAAACGGCCGTGAAACTCAGCCTGCGCGTGCCGCCGACACTCAATGGCGCCAAGGCCGGCGAGTTCCTCAAGCAGCTGCTGGAAAAGGACCCACCGTACGGCGCCAAAGTTACCTTTACGCTGGAAAAGGACGGCAGCGGCTGGAATGCGCCGCAGTTGTCGCCATGGCTGGAGCAGGCGGTTGCCGATGCTTCAGAGCATTACTTCGGCGCGCCACCCACTTATATGGGCGAGGGCGGCAGCATCCCGTTCATGGGCATGCTGGGCGAGAAGTTTCCCAAGGCGCAGTTCCTGATCACCGGCGTGCTGGGCCCCCATTCCAACGCACACGGCCCGAACGAATTCCTGCACATCCCCACCGGCAAGAAGGTCACCATGGTGGTGGCCGAGGTGGTGGCGCGGCATCACGAGCAGGGCGCCAAGGCTTGAGCGCGACTGTCGGCGCATGAATGCGGATACCGCCAGCCTGGCATCCAACTGGGTGCAGATCCGCCAGCGAGTCGATGACGCCTGCCGCGCCGCCGGACGCGATCCGGCCTCGGTCAGCATCCTGCCGGTCAGCAAGACGTTTGGGGTGCCATTGATCCGGGCGGCGGTGGCGCTGGGCCTGCGCCGTTTTGGCGAGAACAAGGTGCAGGAGATCCGTGACAAGTCGGCGTTGCTGGCCGACTGCGGCATCGACTGGGTGATGATCGGGCATCTACAGACCAACAAGGTCCGGGACGTGGCCCGACTGGCCAGCGAGGTGCAATCGCTGGACCGGCTGGAGCTGGCGCAGGCGCTGGATCGCCGGCTGCAGACCGAGGGGCGTGCGATCGACGTGCTGGTGCAGGTGAAAACCTCGCACGAGCCCAGTAAATATGGCTTGCCGCCTGAGCAGTTGTCGGCGTTCCTCGATACCTTGCGTGGCTACGAGACCCTGCGCGTGCGTGGCCTGATGACGTTGGCGACGCATTCCAGCGAACCCGCTGAGGTGCGCGGCTGTTTTCGCCTTTTGCGTGAGCTGCGCGCGCAGGCGGTGGCGAAAGGCCATGATTTACCACGGCTTTCTATGGGCATGAGCGGTGACTTCCCGCTTGCCATTGCCGAAGGGGCCACCGACGTACGCATTGGTACGGCGATCTTCGGTGACCGTCACAGTCCAGCCATCTAATGGGTGGAACTGGTTCACAAAACGGAGACTGAAACGCCCGAGGGGTGTCCGGTGTGGAGTTTTTTATCCTTATTAATCAATGTATTGAGTTGTGACGTCGGCGGTATTCGCATTTTTGCAACGATCGAGTTCAGTTAACCTCAATCGAACATACTGGGGTCGCCTTCTTGTTAACTTCACATCCTAGTCACGTCGTCAGCTCCGTAGGCGGCTAATCCTGTGTTCTCGAGGGGATTTTTCCCGCATGCCAATCAAGCGATTGACCGCCTTCACCGTGCTAGCAGCTGCGTTGCTCGTAGTCGCACCGGTGCAGGCAGATACCAGCAAGACCCACGGCAAGCCGGGCAACGTGAAGCACTCGCAGCAGAAGCAGCAGCCGCACAGCAAGCCGGCACATGGCAAGCCGGCGCACAGCACCAGCAAGCTCGCAACAGCAACGCACAAAACCACCCATTCCCGGCCGGCGGCATCCAGCACTGCTGATGAAGACGTCGCCATCTCGACCACGGGTGATGCCGCAGCCGCTGAGACGAAGTCGCAGAAGCTGCCGATATGGGTTTCACGTCAGGCAAGTTCACCGCAGGCAAGTCCGCTTCAGGCCACATCCTTTACCGTGGTCGACTCTGCGGTCGCCACGCCGGTCACTCCCGCATGGCTGAACCAGGCGCCGGCGTCCGATCGGGCCCAGATGCTGGTGCAGTCGACCGAACCGACCTATTTCACCGCCCGGGCGATCAGCGGCGCAGTGGCGGGTGATGATGTCGCTGCGGCCGACCCTGTCGCAGCGAACAGCACTTTCGACAAGGCCAGTGCAGACAAGCTGGTCGCTGACGCTACCGCCAGCGGCAACATTGACGATCTGCGCAAGGCGCTGATCGCGATGGCGATGGGGCTGCGCGACATCCGCTATGTGCGCGGTGGCCACGATCCAGCTACCGGTTTTGATTGCAGCGGTTTCGTCCGTTACGTATTCGCCCATGCGATCGGCATGCAGCTGCCGACCAACTCCGCTTCACAGTTTCTGGCCGGCCTCAAGGTCAAGCGCGAGGACATGAAGCCGGGCGATCTGGTGTTCTTCCATACTCGCGGGAAACGTGGCATTTCGCACGTGGGTATCTACATCTCCAACGGCAATTTCATCCATTCGCCCGCCAGCGGTGAGTCCGTGCAGATTTCCAGCCTGGACGACGCCTACTGGGCGAAGCACTTCGCGGGCGCCAAGCGTCCTGAGGCGATGGCGATGGTGACGCACAACGGCTGAGCTGGTTGCCGCATGTGCCACGAGATTCAAAAGCCGCCGCGAGGCGGCTTTTGCGTTGGGGCTGCACCCGCGTAGCCGCGTCGACGGTTTCAGTGATGTTGGAGGGGAGCTATTCGCCGTGCCGATGGTCAGTGTATGGATGTAGTTCTTCGCGCCGCTCCTTTTCGGCGATCGCTTCAAGTGTCGTCGCTGATGGCGCGCGCTCACCGCAATCGCTACGCTTGCCGCCTGTCTTTTGGAAATATGCTGATGTCTTTTGATCTGCCGCCCGTCACGCGCAATCTGTTGATCGCCAATGTGGTCGTGTTTCTGCTGCAACAGATGACCGGCGACACGCTGCTGCAATACTTCGCGTTGTGGCCGTGGGGGCCTGATCAGGTGTTTCAGGCCAGTCAGGGCCTGGTGTCGATCGGTTTTCGGCCGTGGCAGGTGATCACTTATGCGTTCATGCATGGTGGCTACGAGCACATCCTGTTCAACATGATTGCGCTCTATATGTTTGGAGGGGTTATCGAGCGCACCTTCGGCGCGCGAAATTTCATCGTCTACTACTTTGTTTGCGCGATCGTGGCTGCGATTGCTCAACTGGCGGTGATGCAGTGGTTCACGCATGGCTTTTACCCCACGCTGGGTGCATCGGGTGCGATCTTCGGTCTGCTGCTCGCGTTCGGCATGCTGTATCCGCACGAGAAAATGATGCTGATCTTTCTGCCGGTGCCTATGCCGGCATGGCTGTTCGTCGCGGGCTACGCCGTCGTGGAGCTGGTGTTGGGGGTGACCGGTACCGATGCTGGCGTGGCCCATTTCGCCCATCTCGGCGGTGCGCTGGGCGGCTATGTGATGATCGAGTACTGGCGCGGCCGGCTGCCGATCAAACCGAAGCGGCTGCTGCTGCGCTGATCTGAGCTGATCTGGCGCAGCTTTCTGCTCCGTCGGGGCGACGGGCTTCTGCTGCTTGGCACCTCGGGCAGCCGCCGTGGTTGCCAAGCGCTGCTCACTGGCCCGGTCGACCGGGCCAGTCCCTGCGTAGGGAGGGCTCAGCGCAGCACGAGGAAATCCGGGCTGACCACGAAGCGCACCGCATCCAGCCGCAGGCGTGATTGCGGCAAAGCGGCCAGCAGTTCGGATCGTTCGCTGACGATGGTGGCGATTTCCGTTTCGCTGATCGACGGGTTCACCGCGCGCAGGGCGAGCAGGCGGGACAGTTCGGCGTCCAGCGTGGTGGTGGCCAGCTCCAGCGCATCGTTGATGTTGGCTTGTCCGCGCGCGACGGCTAGCGTTTCGGCGCGCTCCAGCATCGGCGGCACCAGCTTGCCGAGAAATTTGCGATAGCGGGCCACTTCGATCGTACGGCTGGCCGCCCGGCGCAGTGAGGCATCACTGGGCCGAAAATCGACGCGTTCGGCCAGCTTGGTGTCGATGGTTACAACGATCGGCAATGCCGGCAGGAAACGTTCGGCATCGAGCCGGCGATCGGCCACGCATTCGAGCACATACACGGCCTGCAGTAGCGCGGTGCGCACCGGCAAGTCGTCTTCGACCATGAATGCGGCGTTGCCCTGCTCACCGGACAAGGCCAGATCCAGTGCGCCAATGACCAGCGGATGGTCGAGCCGCAGCAGCGGCAACTCCTCGCGTGCCAGCGCCACTTCACGGGCAAACGTGACCGACTGCGGACCTTCAGCGAAGCCGGGCAAGGCATCGGTGGCCAAATATTGCGGATCGAGCAGCAACACCCGGCCGCCAAGTTCCTCGGCGTGGATGCCGAATGCCTCCAGCAGACGCTGGATGAACGCATCGCGGCCCGGGTCATGATCCTCGCGAGCAAAGGCCTGCTGCAGCTCGTCAGCATGCAAGTCACGGCTGGCGGCCAGTTCCAGCAGGTGGTCGCGACCGCCGCGAATCAGTTCAGCCATTTGCTGGTGACTGGCGCGGGTATCGGTGAGCAGTGCGTCCAGCTCCTGATCGCGGTTGTCGTCGCCGCGGGCATGTTCGTCGGCCAGTCGGGCAAGCGGCTCGCCGTAGCGGCGCAGCAGTTCGCGGCCATCAGCCGGGCTCACCCGGAACGCATCGACGCCTTCGTCGTACCAGCGCGCCAGCACGTGCTGCGCGCTGTCGGCGACGACGAGGATGTGGATGCTGATGTCGTGCTTCTGGCCGATGCGATCCAGGCGGCCGATACGCTGTTCAAGCAGATCCGGGTCGAGTGGCAGATCCCACAGAATCAGGCGATGCGCGAACTGGAAGTTGCGACCTTCCGAGCCGATCTCCGAGCACAGCAGCAGGCGTGCGCCATCGGGCTGGGCAAAGTACGCCGCATTGCGGTCGCGCTGCACGATGCCGAGGCCTTCGTGGAAGCGCGCCACACCAACGCCGCTCTTCGTGCGCAACGCGTCTTCCAGCGCCAGCACCTTGGCCTGGCTGCGGCAGATCAGCAGAAATTTGTCTTGCGGGTGCTGGTCGAGCAGGGCGATCAGCGTGTCGATGCGCGGATCGGCGCTGTAGTCGACTTCGATCAGCGCCGGTGGTTGCTGGATGTCGGCGTGGAATTCGGCCAGCAGCGACTGACGGGTGCTCTCCTCGAGCGTGTCCGCTGCCAGCAGGTGCCATTCCGGTAAGCGCTTGGGGAAGCCGCCGATGCCGGCGCGACGGTTGCGGAACATCGCGCGGCCGGTGCCGTGGCGGTCGATCAGTGCGGCGAGCAGTTCGCGTGCGTTGACCGGCTTGGTCGATTCGGCCAGCTGCGCGGTGAGCGCTTCGTCGCCCTGAAACGCTTCGGCCAGCGTGTCGCGTTGGGCATCGCTCAGCGCTTCGCCGTCAAGCAGCCGGTCGGCGATTTTCGACAGCTCCATGAAGGTGTCCGCTTCAGCCAGATAGCCATCCAGATCGTGGTAGCGCTGTGGGTCGAGCAACCGCAGGCGCGCGAAGTGGCCGCTACGGCCAAGCTGCTCCGGAGTAGCGGTAAGCAGGATCACGCCGGGGGTCTTCGCGGCAAGTTGCTCCACCATCGTGTAGCGCGGGCTGGCCGCTTCCGGCGACCACTCTAGATGGTGCGCCTCATCGACGACCAGCAAGTCCCACGGTGCATCGAGCAATTGCGCAGCGTGCTTGGGTGAATTTTCGAGAAAGCCGAAATCGGCGATCACCAGTTGCTCGTCCTCGAACGGGTTGCCGGCATCACTCGCGTCGTCATCTCCCGATGGCTGCAGTGCCTCGCAGCGCTCTTCGTCATAGATCGCGAAGCTGAGGTTGAAGCGGCGCAGCAGCTCGACAAACCACTGATAGACCAGGGTGTCCGGCAGCAGCACCAGCACGCGCGAGGCACGGCCGGTGGCGAGCTGACGGGCGATGATCATGCCCGCTTCGATGGTCTTGCCAAGGCCCACTTCATCGGCCAGCAGCACGCGCGGCGGTCGGCGCGCGGCGGCGATGCCGGCCACGCGCAACTGATGCGGCACCAGTCCGACCCGGGCGGCGCCGAGGCCCCATACCGGCGAACGGCGTGCTTCGGCACGCCGCGTGAGGCCGTCCAGCCGCAGTTCGAATTGCGCGACCGGGTCGGTGCGCCCTCCCACCAGGCGATCATCGGCCTGACTCACGCTCTGTTCGTCGTCGAGCTGACCTTCTTCCAGCTCGCGGCCTTCGCCACGATAGATCAGCAGGTCGTTGCGTATTTCCACCCGCTCGACGAGAAACGCGATGCCCTTGCCGGCCACCCGCTGCCCGGCACGAAACTCGGCGCGCAACAGCGGCGCCGAATCCACCGCGTAAGGCCGTAGTACACCAGCCTTGGCAAACAGCACCTGCACACCGCGCCCTTCGACACGTAAAACAGTGCCGAGGCCAAGCTCGGGTTCAGCAGAGGAGATCCAGCGTTGACCAGGTACGAACATTGCACAGCCGTGTAGCATCGAGGGTCGTCAATTATCCGCTCGACGGCTGTTATTGACTATGCCTAGACGCAAAACGGCCAACGAGGCGGCTGGGCCAATGAGGCGAGTTGCGGAACGGCCTGGCGATATTGCCTGTTCTCAGTCAGGCAGAGCACGTCCTGCTGAGTATTTGAAGACAGCGCCACATCGCCGACGGATCACCAACAACCGCTGCCATTTCCACTAGTAGTGCCGGAGGCGCTTTGCACACCGAGGTCCGTGATCGTATAGGTGCCGCAGCTATCGTTCTTTTGGGTACCTGCTGGAATAGCCGTTGCTATGAAGCTCGCAGGAGTGGTTCCCGCGGCGGCGGTTACAACGATACCTACGCTGTAGTAGTCCTCATTGGTGTTGTTCGGGACCTGCATGACACCGGCTGTCACATTCGCATAGCCGACGGAGCTCAAGGTGGCGGGGTAATAGTTGCTGGTGGCGAAGTACTTTTCTTCCCGGCTGGCCACATCAAGCAGTGCTGTTTTTGCCGAAGTGCGGCGCGACTGCATGATCTGCTTTTGGTAAGCCGGTATGGCAATCGCGGCGAGAATGGCCGTGATCGCCACTACGATCATCAGTTCGATCAAAGTGAATCCGGCAAGACTCTGTCGTGCCAGCTCCCTCCGCCCTGATCGAAGTGGGTGCATCCTCGTGGCGTGTTGCATGGCTTCGGCTTTTCCCGTGGTGACCTGTTGCGTGACGGATATCGTGTGCATTGCTGTTCACCGTTTTCAGCGCAGCTCGATCCATGTCAACCGTCCACCGATCAAATTGCCTGGCGGAGTGATCTGGTTGACGGTGCCGACACCGCTAGTGGTCTGCGATATCAGGTAGGGAGTCCCGTTGGCTGTCACTACCGAGGGGCTACCTGTGGCATTGACCGCAATGCCGCTGACGGCTTGGCCGGTGGCGCTGATGCTACTGCCAGCGAAGAACGCCTGTCCGAGAGAACCGCCTATCGCCGGATTGATTCCCATCGTCCAGCCTTGAGCGTTCTGAACGGTGCAGGTCAGGGGAGCATTGTTCGCCGGGATTGTGGTGTTGACGATAAACGCACCCTCGGCTTCGATCGGGCTGTAGATGACCTGCTCGGTCTGATAATTGAGCCCTGGACCGGTCGCGGTTGTAGGTAAACCGGTATAACCAGGCAGGTTCATGTACCACCCAAATTGGGTCCCTGCTGCAACGGTGGTAGTCCCACCTGTGCCGACGGTGCTGCAACTCATCCCCACGAAACAGATGGACGAATTGCTGACCGTGCGGTAGCCCAGGGAGCCGGAAGTGGTGGTCGTGGTCGTTTGTTGCTGCAGTTGGCTGATCGTAAACGCATCAGTAGGCGCAAGGGTTGTTCCCAACAGGCCGTCATAGTTGGCTCCGACGGTACCTGCCTTGCCCACGTTCCAGTCCCAGATGCCGTAGAGCGCCTGTTGGCCGGGGGCATACTGGATTGACGAGACCGTTGACTGTGGTGTTACGGCGCCGGTACCGAACTCCACCATGATGCGTGGTGTCCCGGCAGCATTGGGTGCTACCGAAAGGACCACCACAGAGGTCGTGATGGGTTGGGTCGTGGTTACTGTTGTCGAATCACCTGTCGGGCAGGTTGTTGCTGGGGGGGTTATGGTCACCGAACAAGCGGTCGTGGTCGTGGTAGGTGTCGTGAACAGGGGCTCAGCAGGGCCGGTGGTGCTGGTGCCGTAATTCGTCACCGCCCAGTTGGCTGCAGTAGAGCTGGTCAGATCGAACCGCCACACGTTCCCGTAGTAATCGCCCGCATAGACATAGTCGGTGATGTGATCGCCATCGACGTCCGCCGGGGTCACATACGCGATGCCGTTGGGGTTGGCGGCGGAGCCCGCAGTGCCCGTGTCCAGGTAATACACCGTGGAAGGGACGCCGGAGGCCGTAATCGTCATGACATAGATGCCGGCGTGGCCAGTCGTGCTGTTAAGACCATTACCGAAAATAATGCCCCATCCGCCGTTGTGCAGGCGGCGGATCTGCGGTGTCCCGTAACTCTGGCCCAGATTGTTTCTGCACAGGGTGGGCGTTGTCGTCCCGGTCCCTGTATCGCCCGAGCAGACCAGCGGATTCGTGCCGGGAACGGCACCGGTGCCCCATTCGCCAATCACATTCGAGGCGGTAAAGGCGGTTCCCGGACTGGTGATGTCGATGGCGAAGATCGCATTGCCGCCCGCGCCCAAGCCGCTAACCAGCCAGGTATGCCAGGTATTGGCGTAAAAGAGATCGCCGGTTCCGGGCGTTGCGTCCACAAAATAATTGTGTGAGTAATTCGGGCTCGAATAATCCAGCGTCGGCGTAGTGCCGTTGTGAATGGTATTAAGGACAGCCTGGGGCATATAAGCGAACAGTTCCTTGCCGTCATTGCCTGCGCTGTTATAGCTGCCGTCGGCGTTATAGGAACCCGTTTCAAAAGCATGCATGAACCCGTCATTTGCGCCGTCGTATACGACATTCAGTCGTGACACGTCATTAGCCTGGAACGTCGGGTAGCTTGTTGAGCCGGTGGCGTTTTCCGGAACAGTTGCCGTTGGATACAACAGGTCGCCCCAGACCGCAGGATAGCTAAGAGAAGGTGCGCCTACCCACGTCGGGCTGGAGTCGATGATGTCGGCCAGAACACTGGTGCGGTTTCTATAAATCTGCGTACTTGTTGCATTTGAGGAGGGGATCTCGTTGCTGCGGTCACCACTCAGGTAGGCAAGCAGAAGCGCGCCACTGGCGGCGGTGCCGGGAGTTCCGGTTTCGAGCCAGCTCTGTTCGGTTGCGGTCAACAGGCCGAAGGCGGCGGTATCGCCCGCAGTGGTAAAGCCGGTGGTGTTCGAGAAGTTGATACCCGGGTTGGTAGCGGCGCCACTCGACGTAAGCAGCGTGCGCGTGGTCTGTGGATTCCCGCTGGTCGCGGTGGTGGCGGGGCAGGCCCCGCCAGTCAAGACGCACGATGCATCCCAATTGGCGGTCGAGTCGATGGACAAGACGGTCCCGGTGAGCACCAGACTCTGCGCATCGAGTTCGCCCCACCAGTTATTGGGGTGGTAATAGGCCAGATAGACCTGTGTACCTGTTTTGACTTGGCCCGCCTGCTGCACGTTCAGTCCGACCGAACTGGCTGACACATTCGCGGGAGTGGCCATGAAGCAGGTGATCTCGTGAACGTTGTCACTGCCGCCGGTGGAAGCACCAAAGCCAAACAAGAAGCTGCTTGGCATCGTGCCATTGGAGGACGCGATGCTTTGGTTGGTGAGCACGGGATTGTAGGTGCCGCCGTTGTAGCTATACGAAAGGCTCAGCAAACCGGCATTGGTAATCTGAAGCTTGTAGGCAATCGGTGTCGCGTTAGTTCTTGTTGACGTGCTTTCGTTGGCTATGGCCGTCGTCAGGTTGACGAACGCATTGGGTATCGCGGCATAGTCGGGCAACGGCGTGATCGTGGAGGTATTCGCCGTCTCCGTCGTGGTCTGGGTAGACGTGACTGGATAATAAGTGCCACCCACCAAGCCAAACTGGGGAGTGATCGCATCACCATCGTTGGTGGAGCTGGTGGTTCCGGAAATAGTGTTTCCTTGCGATGTATAGGTATAGCTGGTGGTGGTTACTGAGGTGGTTACCGTTGGAGTCACGGTTGTTGTGCAGGTAACATCTTTTTTATTGATTTTCTGTGTGGCTGTAGACACCGTCGGGGTGCCCGTAACTACCGTTGAGTTCGGGGTATTTGTACTGGCGGTCTGCGAATACAGAGCGCCCGAATACGTCAAAGGGGTCGTGCCACTACCGGCGCCACCGGTGGTGCTGGTTTTGCTCGTAGTCGCGGGAGTGCTAGGAGCTGTGCAGGTGGATGGGCTCGTGTTAGAGGCGTAGCTTGTAGTGACAAGAGTACTGACAATCGGGCTGTAACCGCCGCCCTGTGGGTAGGTATATGCGTAATTGTAGGTGCTCGTATACGTGCCGTTGTTGAATGTAAAGGTGCCACCGTTCTTGCAGACGTTTTGGACATCATTAGACGTTACCGTGTATCCACCACCCGCTGCGTTTACAGCGGCTTGGAGCGATACGAGATTGATGTTGCCGTAGCCGCGCAGGCCGATGCGTCCAGGTTGATATTCGGCGCCATTGCCGCCGTTGACAGATGTGGCTTGATCGCCGGTGGCGGTGTTATCGCTATTGTTGAGAAAGTTGCCGTACTCATCCATGCCAAGGCCAATATAGGCGTCGGTCATGCCTAGGTAAGGCGAATTGGAATTCGAGCAGCTGTAACCCAGGCTGCCGCCCCAGGACCCGAGATTCCAGGTATTGGTATTACTAGTATTTTTGGGATTGGCTGCTGCCACTGTGACCGCAGTGGCATCCGCGCCATTCAACAGGTAAAAGCCGATGCCATCTGCTCCGTGTCCACCGGAATTATCACCGCCGTACGTATATGTTGTAAATGTGACCTGAATACCTTCATTGGACGCAAAGGGCGTGGTGGAAATAATGGCACCGTTCTGGTCGTAATAGCATCCGCCGTTGGCGTAGCCATTTGGGCAGCCATTAGTCAGGCGCAACGCGCCACTGCCCGAGGAATCCGCGTTATTGGTCAATCCGGTCTGAGTCTGTGTCCCGTAGTAAGCCAAGCCCTTGCAGGCGGGTACCGTCCCGGTTCCGTTGCCAGCGGTAAGGCAGGCCCCATTGAATGGAGCCCAGCTCAAGGTGGCACTGGTCCCAGTGAAGCCGTCCTGGACAACATTCGCTGTTTGAGCGTTCGCCACCGGCGTCCAGGCCAGGAGGCCGGTAAGGACGATCCCTACTGCGAGCAAAATCCACGCTGGTGTCATCCGAATCGTATTCATCACGGCGTCCCAAGGTTTTTGATACCACTTTCCAATTTGTAGGTGCTTTGCACCACGGCAACCGCGTTTGCGTTGCCACCGTAGCCCAGTGCGGTGATCTGGTAGATCTGGCCCAGGCCATCAGGTGTGATGCCCAGGTATTCGATAAAGAACTGCGGAAGGGCGTAATACGTGCCCCCACCAGTACTGCTGCCGCCGTTCACTTGAATATTCAGGGGGGTGACCATGCCTGAATACACTTGGCCATTTGTGAGGGTCATTGGGCCGTTGGCTGTCGGGCCCTGGATGACAACCGCTATACCACCGGTGCAAACGGTTGCTGGTGTTGTAGGAGGGTTGACGATCGCTGCGGCCGTGGGGCAGTTGCTGTTTTGCGCAAGGAGCGAGAGATCGGTTTTCAACAAGTACTCCGCATATTGCTCCGTGCTCTCGGCAACCTGGTAGGCACGTGCCTTTTCTTTGGTATTCGCGGCCATGTTTTCCTGCACACGAAAGCTGTGATACATGCCGACGGCCAGTAAGGTCATTACGATCAGCAGCAGCAGGCTGACGATAAGTACAAAACCGCCTTCTGCCCGAGTTCTGGATGTCATTGCGAAATTCATAGGTCTGATCGGCAATCGCTTCTGGATTGAATGATACAAATGGGTCACAGGGCTGTTTGCGTAAGCGCGACGACTCTGGAAACCTGCGGTATGTACTGACTTTGCCCTGCCTGTCCATATAACGGATTATTGAAGGTCAGAAATATTTCGGCAGACTGAACATTGGACCAGTCGTTATCAGTGGTAACCGTGGCGGCGGTCATATACTGATACGCTTGGGGAGTGGTGCTTGGGATGGCAACGCTGTAAAGCATGGATAGACTTGCAACTCCACTCACGATCGTAACCGCGGTATTGCCATTGACCGAGCACTGCAGATTCCCATTGGCGACGGAATAGGTGTTGTTGACAACCGAGCCAACTGCATATGTTCCTCCTGCGTAGGATTGGCCCTGGCAATCCAGCGTGTTCTTATCGGCCACGAAGCGAACATCGAGTGTGTCGCTGGTTGTCGTTCCCGTTGTGGTACTAAAGCCATAAATGGCCTGTCCCTGCGTGGCATAAACTCCACTCACTGGGAGTGACACCGTCTGTGAATAGGGCGTCGCAGGGAATGGGGCTATATAATTGAGATAAAGCGGGTAGTACCCGCCTGTTTGTATAGTGTTGGCCATGATGGTCAGTGCCATGCGTTCATTATCCTGCAGGAGCGCAAGCTGCCCTTGAGCGCTGAACGTTTGGCGCGTCTGGAACCAGAGCTGAAACAGGCCGGCAAGTAGAAACGAGCCGATGAGGAGGGCAATCATCAGGGAGATGAGGGTCACACCACGTTGATTGGCGGGGATCTTGCGCATAGTGCTCAGAATTGATTGACGAGCGTATAGCTCATGGTCGTTGGTGTGGCCGTGCTCTGGGTGCCACTGTTGATCGCGGCGGTCGCCTTTTGCGTCCAGAGCACCGTGATGCTGCAGGTGTAGGGGTTAACCGGCTTGCAGCTGATGGATGCGGTTGCGCCCGGGACCTGGTTGTTCAATTGCCACCCCCATTTCTGCACGTCATAGCCGGCTAGCTGTTGGGCTGTGCATTGAGTCGTGGCGCAGTTAGTAGTCTCCCCTGCCAAGGTGGTATCACTCACCGTGCCTATCGAGGAGCCTGCCGCCGGAGCCGACACAGTAAACGTCTCGGTTGGGAAAAGTCCGCTTCCCCAATAACCGGGATTGGCTAGCATGGCGTCAGCCAGACTGCGGGCCTCGATGGACGCCAGCGACTCTGTTTGTGAGGTGTGTGTGCTGGCAATGGCCGTGGCCTCCATCGCCGCTATACCCAGGACGCCGATGGAGATGATGACCAGGGCAACCAGGACTTCCATCAAGGTGAAGCCGCGGTTTTGCATGTAGGAAGTACGAGTCATGGGCAAGTCCCTGGGTTTGGACCTTGTGTCGCGGTGTTCAGTACGCTCAGTCCCACCTCGGACACTACCAGGCACCGCAGCCAGGCCGCGGTATTGTTTGTATCGTGCAGGCTGAGGGTGATGTTGCCGGCGAAGGCGCTGCCACCCATGCGATTGAATGTCAGTGATCCTACGGTCGTTTTCACAGTATCTCCTCCCTGCAGGGCCGGATGGATACGCAGTAGGGTGTCCCCGGACGCTATAGCGTAGGTTTGGTTGGCGACGCCGGCGGCACCACCAACGTCAGTGAAGACGATCCAGCCCGCATTCCAACCCGTCGCGCCTCCCGCACAACTCGCGGTATTTGTAGCCGTGGTATCAGCGGCTGTCGCCGCTGCGCAGATCGTTACTGTCACGCCCTGCTTGATTGCCGCCGAGCGAGCCAACTCGATATCGCCATTGAGGTCGTTGATCTCGCTGGCCATCCTGTCCTGCGCGGTGACGCTCTTCAATGAGGGCACGGCGAGCGCGCCGAGGATCGCGATGATGGCGATCACCACAAGCAATTCCGTCAGCGTGAACCCGGCTGAGGGCCTGCGAGGCGTGTGCAACGAATTCATGGATGGAGCGCCCCCTGTTGGCGTCGAATCCCATTGTCTGATTTCACCGGACGGTGTCCGTTGAATCCCCTGAATCCCCTGTGCCCGATCCAATGATTGAGGCATAGGTTTAAATTTGCCGACACGCTGCTGTTGCGGACGTGCAAACTTAATGATGGATAGCTGGATTCATATTGACCCAGATAGACGTCGATTTGAACTGCCGTCCGTCGGGGAAAAGCGACCGTTCGTCGGCGGAATATGAAGCCGATCAATAAAGTATCGTATTTTCTTACGTTCGGCGCGTTGGCTGGTAGCGCATGCTGCCGATGGTCGGGCCGCCGAAGCACACCCGAATGCAATGTATCCCAGTGCAGATCGAGAACAGCCTGGATTGGAAGTCGACTGATGCACTGCCAGCGCACGTCTTGCGCGCAACCCTTGAGCTCTATCCATCTCCGCCAACTTCCTGCTCGGCACCAGCATCGTGTCCTGCGTGTTTCTGTTGATCCTGCTGTTGCCGGAACCACCACTACACTACGCGATCACCATCACGCACTGGCACCCGCCAAAGATCAAGAGCCGGTTCAATATCTCCACATAGTCCGCGTTGCTGTTAAGCAAGCCGCATCGGGAATCAGTGTCATGGACCAGGTCAGTTCCAGCTTTCATCTGCGCTTTTCCGCCACTCTGCTGCTGGTTGCGGTCGTCGATTTTGCGGTGACCGCACTCGTGCTGCAGGTGACCCGCACCGACCTCAATCCCATCACCATGCCGCTCAGCGCCTACCTGAAAGGTGAGGGCGGTGCGTGGTTGCGTGCAGCGTACTACCTGATGGCGTGCGCCCTCGCCGTGTTGGCTTGGGCCAGCTATCAGGCCACGCGCCCGGATCTGCGCAGCGGGCTGGCCAGTGCGCTGTTTTTCGCTGCGGCCCTGGCATTGCCCGTGGTGGCGGCCACTGAACTTTATATGCGCGGGCCGAACCGGGATCTTGCGCGCATCATCCATGACCAGACAGCGGAAACGACGTTCCTGTGCCTCACGGTGGGCATGATGCTGCTGTCATCGCGTTGGTTGCGCGATCCGCGCAAGCGCCGCGATGCCTATGTGGGCCTCATCGTGGCCTGCATGGCTTTCGTGCAGTTGCTGATATTGGCGTTTTGGAAGGTGATGCCGCAAGGTGTGACCCAGAAGCTGCTGATCGCATTGATCCTGTTGTGGCTGGGCTGGGCATCGCAGCAGTTGAATGTAGCGGTCAGGCACGATACCGACGCCTTCGGCTAGACGCGGTTTCATTTGCTCGCGTTGTTTTTTTATCGCTCTGCTTGGCGGGATTCAGCGCCGTTGTGAACCGATGTACTGGCGCACCGTAGCGTCGGCGTCGAAATTCCCGCGCTGGCTGGCGCCAATGACTGGGTGCGCCATATCTGTTCGGCCAGCGCCAGCTCAGATATCCGACCACATCCGCAGCAGGTTGTGATAACAGCCGGTGAGATGCACGCGTGCGGACTCGTCGGCGCCGGTGGCGGTGAGCCGCTGGATCGCGTTGTCCAGATCGAACAGCAGCGCACGCTGGCCATCGTCGCGCACCAAGCTTTGTACCCAGAAGAAACACGCCACGCGGGCACCCCGGGTGACGGGCGTTACGCGGTGCCGGCTGCTGGCGGGATAAATCACCATGTCACCCGCGGCCAGCTTTACCGATTGCGTGCCGTAGGTGTCGTCGATCAGCAGCTCGCCGCCGTCGTAGCTTTCCGGTGGGGCAAGAAAGAGGGTGGCGGAGACATCGGTGCGGAACTTCGCGCCGCTGCCCGGTAACAGCCGCACCGAACCGTCGACGTGACTGCCGAAATGCATGCCGCCTTGATAGCGGTTGAACATCGGCGGATAGACGCGGTTCGGTAGCGCTGCGCTGATGAACAACGGATGCCGTTCTAGTACAGCGAGCACCCGGTCGCCCAATTCGCACGCCAGCGTAGAACCTTCGGCGATCTGCTGGTTCTGTTTCACGTGCACGCCCTGGTGCCCGGCAGTGACGCGCCCATCGGTCCAGGGCGCGTCATCGGCGTCGAGCCGGGCGCGGAAAAACTCCAGTTGTTCGCCGCTCAGCAGGGCGGGCACGTGCACCAGCATGATCGGCGTTCTCCAGTCAGAACTTGTAAGTGAAGGTCACCATCGCCGTGCGACCGACTGCGGGTACCGAGCGGCCGCCGTCCGACTGGATCAGCGCGTCGAAATACTGCTTGTTGGTCAGGTTCTGCACGTTCAGGCGTACATCGTAGACGGGCTGATGATAAGCGAGCGTGGCGTCCCAGCGGGTGTAGCCACCGACGCTGACCACATCGGTATTCGCCGCGTAGCGTTGCGACATGTAGCTGGGGCCGCCGCCGACTTCCCAGTTGCGGGCAAAGGTGTAGCTGGTCCAGGCGGTGGCAGTGTTGCGCGGTGTGTTCGCAGGTACATTGCCCTGGGTGCCATCCATCGCCTTGACGACCTTGGCGTTCATGAAGGTATAGCCGGAGAACACCTGCCAGTGCTCGGTGATATGGCCGCCGACGCCTAGCTCCGCACCACGCACGCGGATGTTGCCGTCCAGCACGTATTCGCCGCTGGAGGTTTCGGTGCGGGCGTTGGTCTGCTCAAGGTTGAACAGCGCCGAGGTGATCTGCAGCGTGTCGTCGATAAGATTCCACTTGCCGCCGATTTCGTAGGAGTAGTTCTTTTCCGGCGCCAGGTCCTGGGTGCCGTTGGTCAGCGTGAGGGTTTCCAGCGAGGGGTCGAACGAGGTGCCGTAAGACACGTAGTAGGACTGCGTTTCGCTGGGCTGGTAGATCAAGCCGCCGCGCACGCTGGTGAAGTACACCGTCTGGGTCGCATAGCCGGGCAATGACACCGTGTTGCTGATGTCCGCGCTGAAACGATCCCGCCGCAGGCCCGCCACGGCAATCCACTGATCGTTGATCCGCATCGTGTCATTGGCATAGATGCCCACCGTATCGGCACTGGACTGCGCGTAGTTGCCGACGGTCGTGGTCACATTCGCAGGCGTGGCTTCCTGGGCCGGATCGAGCAATGACAGCAGCGGCAATCCGTTGCGGATATAGCTCTGGTTGTTGTAAGTCTCGTGGGCCAGTTCGATGCCGCTGATCAAGGTGTGCTGGAAGCTGCCGGTGTCGAATTTGGTGACCAGGTCGGTCTGGCTGTCCAGGACATCGTCGTGGATCAGGCGATCATGGCTGGCGAGCTGCACGTAGAGATCCGACAGGGGCAGGTTGGTGGGGTTGCCGGCCGTCTTGTTCAGCGTCACACCCGCCGCTGTCACCACGCTGTTGGCGGCCGTCTCGCGCGCATTGGTGGTGTACTGGCTGTATTGCAGCTGGCTGCGCAGGGTGACGTCGGGGCTGAAGGTGTGCTCAAGACGTGCGTTGAAGCTGTTGACGGTCTGGTCGGTGTGGTCATCGGTGAGTCCGTACCAGTTGGCGTGGTTCACGTCCGCCGGACGGCCGTTGATCGGCGGCAGGCCATAGTCGGGCATGTCGTCATTACGTTGCAGCAGGGCCGACAGGGTGATCTGCGTCGAGGTGCCGATACCCAGGCGCAGTGACGGGGCGATGCCGTGATCCTGGTTCTCCATCACGTTGCGGGTGGACTGCAGGTCCTGCCCGAACACGTTTACGCGCAACGCGGCGGTATCCGACAGCGGTTGGTTGACATCAGCCGTGGCGCGATAGCGATCATCGGTGCCGACGGTGGCGGACACTGTTCCAAACGCTTTGAGCTCGGGCTCCTTGCTGACCTGGTTGATCACGCCGCCGGTGGAGCCGCGCCCGAACATCATCGAGGACGGACCCTTGAGTACTTCGATGGCCGACAGGTCGAAGATGTCGCGGTAATACTGGCCGGGGTCGCGGAAGCCATCCAGGTAAATATCGGTGCGGGCAGTGAAGCCGCGCAGGTTGATGTTGTTGCCGATCTGGCCGCCTTCGGCGCCGCCGATGGTAATGCCCGGTACGTTGCGCAGCGCATCCTGGAAGGACGTCGCGCCCTGTGCATCCAGCAGGTCACGGTTCACCACGACCACCGATTGCGGAATGTCGCGCAGCGCGGCCGGTACCTTGGCGCCAATGCTGGAGCTGTCGACATCGTAGTGATTGCCGACCACGCTGCCGGTGACATTGACCGTACTCAGGGTCTGCGTCTTCGGGGGCGGAGTCTTCGTCGGAGCCGTGGTAGTGGTGTCGGTCGAGGGCGGCGTGGTCTGGGCCAACGCGGTCATCGGAATGGCAAACGTAACCATCAGGGCGGCATGCAGCGGGTTGGCACGGAAGTAGCGGGGCATGAGGAAGCCTTGTTAAATTTTTATTTAAAACAATCGGTTGGCGCATTGGGTCGCAATGAGGCTGGCCGCTGCTGACATTCATTGCAAATGCGAATCGTTACTATTATCACATGTGGTTACGAATCTGTGAAGCCGGCACGGTCACGTTTATCGCCCTGGGCCGGCCAATGTCAGGACGCGCTTGCGCGGCTGTATGGCGATAGGATTCAACGGACTACTCGGCGCGCTGGGGCGGGCTGCCATAGAAGCCACCGTTTTATGGCAGCGCCAGCAAATGACTGGCGCTCGGCCAGCGATTGGCTCCTGCGGCCGGGCTTCCCATGCCTACCGCCGTTCGGCCACCTTCACGGCCTTCCACTCCTCACGATCATGGTGCCGGAGTTCACCTAGGGAGCGGCGTCGATGAGGGGCGCGCAGGCGCACCACCGGGTCTAGTGATTCGAGATGGTCACGCCAGCGGGGCTGCCGATGCACAGCCTGGAGTTTTGTCGGCGCCTACCTCGGCGCCTACCACGTTCGGCTTTTTCGGGTTCTTTCATTATTGCGTGGTAACTGTTGGCATCTATTTGCGCCTGACGGTAAGTTCGCGATCGTGGCGGAGTCGGTAAAAGCGGTTTTGTATGGCCGAAGCCTGCCTGCGTCCCTCAGCGTCAGTGAATTAGAGGCGATCGAGCCACATTCCTCGTCCATGCCGATCCAAGACCAACGACTCCACGCTTCCATGCGCTGTCAGGAGTCCGTGCTTTCCACTCAGATAGAGAGAGAGCCCTTTTTCGAGGCGATTCGAAATGCCCGACGCCGCGTTTCGTGGGTTCGGGTCCTCGAGTTCCCGCAAATCGGTGAAATTTAGCCAATCAAATGCCCCGATATGCTCGGACGGATGCGCTAAAAAGTAAGGCTTCACCATGCTAATACGAAAGGGTTGGCTGAAAGTTTAAATTAGCCTTGACCGAATCACGAATTTGGACGCAGTCTGATCGCGATGGTTTGCGATCGTATAACGCACTCTATTAATACTGCGGAGTGCGGTTGAGGCTTTCGTAAGCCAGTACGGCACGGTGCAAAAAACGCTGCGTTTCGGCAGGTCTTCTCGGATGTCATTAGCTTGGTCGAACTTTTACGTCTACCGAAGGCGTGTACCTTGATAGTCCAGATCTTTCACAAGGGTCGATGGAGTCAACAAATGAAAAAGTTCATGAAACGATTGATTTTAGTAATCCTAGTCCTGACAAGCTTTTCGGCGTTTGCTGACGAGGAAATTGTCGACGATAATACGATTGTATGCAACAACCAGCCAGATGGCAATGCAATTTCGCGCTCAAGATCTTGGTAACGGCGATTATTACTTTTTTGATCTAATTAATAGAAATTTAACACACTTGAGGGTTAGGGGTATAGTCACTCCCTTGGTGGTTGGCGGGAAAATGCCGCTCGCCTCGCCTCTATCGGGCGGAGGAAAAGTAACAACCATTTCCATTACGCCAGCAGAACAATTATTGTTTAATGCTACTCAGAATTTTTATGGTGCAAATGGTTCTTCTCTGTCAATTTCATTGAGCGGATCACTTAACATCCCTTTGAGCAGTGTGACTAGCTCGAGTAGGCTTAAAACTACTACCTCGAATTATCTGATGAGTGCGCCGGCTGCATCTACCATCACTGCTTTCGACGTGGTGTCTAACACGCAGGCGCGGGATGCCGTTACAAGTTCACTAATGAATAATTGGAAAGGTGATCTGTTCGGAACGCTTACGATGTAAGTTAGAACTTCTTTGGTGGATCTAGTTAATGCCTCAATTATTTCTGGGCTGCGATCGCCCGCGACAATAACGAGCCGTGTCGTTTTCCCGGATAAAAGCACTGTAATGCTTCAATATAATTTGATTACGCAGAAGCAAGATTTTATTGAGGGTTCCGCAAAAGATGCTTTTGGTAATCCCATACCTCAAACTGCCGATGCTGCAGCTGGGCTGCCTAGTGCATCGCAACGGGATTATAACTACCCTGGGACGCCTGACGGGCTCATACAGGGAGGTTCAGAAGTAGAGAATTTAAATCGCCTGGGTATTGAATTGCATTTTCCGACTGGCGTCCTTATCAACAGTGGGTATTGTATAGCGTGCGTCCATATTGAAAATCGAACGCATTGCCAAATTTTTTCTAAGCCATAAAATACTCACTGAAAGATCCAAGGGTTTTTATGAAAACGGGTTTTTTTGACTTTGTCAGAGCCGCCTTTGTTCTATTGATGGCATTCGTATGCTGCCGACATGTTTTTCTTGGTATGGGTGGAGTGTCAACTGCCATTTCTGCGCTCGGGGATGGCCTGTTTTCACTTTTTGTGCTGCTTGTAGTTGTTGTTATGCTTTTCAGATACAGGGCAATTTCGGATATTCAAATTGGCATGCTCGTTAGAATCAGGATTTGTCTGGGTCTGGCTATATTGATTGCTCTGGTGGGAGTGATTGCGCCCTTCGTCCATTTCTTGAGCTTGAAGTAGCAAAGGTTGGTTTGGAAACAAAAAGCCCCGCATTCGCATGCGGGGCTCAGGCTTGTGTGTCACGCTGTTCGCGCGACCGTTAGCAGGGACGACTTACCAGATCTTCACCTGCTTGTCGGACGGGCGCACCATCGCGTCGCCGGGCTTGCACTGGAACGCGTCGGCGAACTGCGGCATGTTCGACGGGGCGCCGATCGCGCGCAGCGCCATGGGAGCATGCGGGTCGATGTTGAGGCGAAGGACGGCGGTTTTCTCACGCATGCTGCCGCGCCATACGCGGGCCCAGTTAAGGAAGAAGCGCTGGTCCTGGGTGTAGCCGTCGATCTTCTGTGCGGCCTCGGTCGGGTTCGCCTTCAACGCAGTCTGCAGGGCGTCATAGGCCACGTTCAGGCCACCCAGATCGGCGATGTTTTCGCCCAGGGTCAGGTTGCCGTTGACGTGCAGCTTCGGCTGGTCCTTGATCGGCGCGTAGTCATCGAATTGCTGAACCAGCTTGGCGGTACGTCCCTTGAATTGCGTCTGATCCTGCTTGGTCCACCAGTCGCTCTTGTTGCCCAGGCCGTCGAACTGGCTGCCCTGATCGTCGAAGCCATGGCTGGATTCGTGACCGATCACCGCGCCAATGCCGCCGTAGTTGATCGCATCATCAGCGTTGGCGTTGAAGAAGGGCGGCTGCAGGATCGCGGCCGGGAAGTTGATGGTGTTCGTGCTCGGATCGTAATAGGCGTTGACCGTCTGCGGGGTCATGCCCCATTCCTCGCGATCGGTCGGCTTGCCGATATGGCCCAGGTCGAAGTCGTAGTTGAATTTCTGCGCCGCCTCCACATTGGCGTAGAAGTTGTCGCCCATGATGTTCAGGCCCGACCAGTCACGCCACTTGTCCGGGTAGCCGATCTTCGGCAGGAACTGGTTCCACTTGTCGATCGCCTTGGTCTTGGTCTCGGCGCTCATCCAGTCCAGGTTTTCAATGCGTGCCTTGAGTGCATTGCGCACGTTGGTGACCAGTTCTTCAGCACGTTTTTTCGCTTCGGGGGTGAACTCCTTGGCCACGTAGAGCTGACCCAGTGCTTCACCCATCGAGCTGTTGACCGCGTCCAGCACCTGCTTCCAGCGATCCTTTTGCTGCGGCTGACCGGCCAGCGTGGTGCCGTAGAACGCGAACTTGTTGTCGCGGAAATTCTTCGACAGCTCCGAGGAGGCATTGTCGATGGTGTGGAAGCGCAGATAGGCCTGCCATTCGGCTGTCGGCGCGGTGGCCACCAGCTTGTCGAACTCGGCGAAGAATTTCGGCTGCGACAGCGAGAAACCCTTGTCGATGGTCACGCCCTGCGTGGTAAAGAATTTCTCCCAGCTGAAATGCGGGGTGACCTTGTCGGCGTCCTTGACGCTGACGAAGTGATATTCGTTGTTGAGGTCGCGCATCTCGGTCGGCGACAGCGAGGCCTTGGCGAGGTCGGTTTCGAACTTCATGACCAGGTCGGCCTGAGTCTTGGCGTCGGCGTCGGACACGCCGGTCAATGCCAGCGTCTTGGCGATATAGGCGACGTAAGCGTCGCGGATATCCTTCTTGTCGGCATCGGCGTAGTAGCCATTGGTGGGCAAGCCCAGGCCGCCCTGAACGGCGTAACCGATCTGTACCTTGGCGTCGTGGAAGTCTGCGCCGGAGCCGAAGTTGAACAGCTGGTTGTCGCCCTTGGCGGCGGTCTTGTCCAGATAATCGACGATATCGGCACTGCTCTTCAGGCCAGCGATGGCGTCGAGGTCGGGCTTGATCGGGTCGAAGCCGGCCTTCTCGATGGCGTCATCGTTCATGCCGGACTGATACAGGTAGCCGATCTTCTGCTCGATCGAGCCGGGCGTGGCGCTGGCCACATTTTTGGCGGCGGCGTCGACGATGGTGTGCTGGGTGTTCAGGCTGTCCTCGGCCAGCTTGTTGAATGCGCCCCAGCTGGTGTGATCGGACGGAATCGGGTTGGCGGCGACCCACTTGGCGTTGACGAAGCCGTTGAAGTCCTCACAGGTCTTGAAGCTCGGATCGAGTTCACTGACGTCGAACACGCTCTTGCCAGTGTCCGCTGCGGTGGCGGTCGTGCTGGCTGCGGCCGGGGCTGCGCTGGCGCTCTTGGCCGGTGTGCTGGCTGCCGGAGCGGGAGCTGTTGGGGCTGCAGGCTGTTCACTCTTGCCGCAGGCGGTCAACGACAGGGCCAGGCTTACCGCCAGTGCCAGGGGCTTCAGATACTGCTTGGTCATGGATATCCCTCTGTAAGTGGTTCGCCGATCGGGCGAATGCAGTGGTTTGTTCTTCACCAGGCCGCGGGTTTTCAGACACCCCTTGAGACGCGGCTGTGCCTGTTTACGCTAGGTCAAACGTCATGGGTGAGACAGTGTCAAAGGTCAGGGGGTGCTGGGGCTCGTTGTGTAGGGATTCGCCGTCACGCTCTGTAGTTGCCGGGCATCCAGCCGCAAGACCGGGTAGGCACCGACCCGCTGGGCGGCGTACCAGGGCGAGCGCTCGAAGAAGAATTCGAGCCGGGCGCCAGGGTTGGCGGCGAAGGCCGGGTCGTCGTGCAGTTTTTGCTCGAACTCGGCTTTGAGCGCTGGGTCCCGCGCCAGCATGTCGCGCGCCAGCTTTTCCAGCACGCGCGGCTCGCCGTATTCCTTGGCCTCGAACATCGCATTGATAAAGCCCCAGTGCAGCAGCGAATCGGGCGCCTGCGGTTCGAGCAGGTTGATCGCCACGTTTGCGGCGCGCTGATCCAGGGGCACGATGACTGAGCCGACGGGAAGCTCCACTTCGTGCGATGGCACGTCATGCAGGGTAAAGGTGCGCAGCATCAGGTGGCCTTCGAACGGTTCGCCTGCCCACTGCGGATGATCCAGCTGGTAGCCCTCGGCGTTGATCTTCAGCGGGTGATCAAGGCGCTGGTAATGGATGGCGTGTGCGTCGAGCTTGTCGATGATCGCGGTCCATTGCGCGGGCACGACGTACGCTGCCGGTGGGCTGATCGACAGATCCGGCAGCAGGCCGTTCCAGTTGTCGATGGTGTACGTCCTGGGCTGGCCCGGGTCGTACTGGATCCAGTTGCTGTTGGAAATGTCGCTATGGGTGAGCGTGAGCGCGTAGCCTTTGAGTTCGAACTTCGTCGATTGCGGATCGGACTTGAAGGTCAGTGGCACGCTCGCCTGCGCATCGTGGCCACGGGCGATGGTGTCGGCATCGGCCTTCGCGGTGGCGGCAAGCAGCTGCGCCGGATGCTGGTTGACCTGCTCCAGCATCAGCTCGACCAGGTCATATACCGCGTGCACGCGGGTCGCGTACGGCTTCAGCATATGCGTTTCGATCAGCAACGCGGGGCGATTCTGCAGCGCGGCGTAGCCGGTGGAAAAACGCGGGCCGGAACCGAAGTTCTCGATGCCTTTGCGTGGGTCGCGACCGTCCTTGAACTCCAGATAGATCGAGCCCAGGTGGCCGCGTTTTTCATACGCCGGCATCGCGTGGTTCACGATCGCATCGTGCTGCCAGGCGCTTACCGCCGGATCGAGCTTGTGTGGGTCCTCGGTGTACCAGGTCAGGTCGTACTGGTAGTCGGCACCGTCGGTGGTATGCACGTCGATCAGGAAATCCGGCTGCCAGCGTTGCCACAGCTTCAACCAGGCGAGCGTCTCCGGTGCATCGGCCTTGACGTAGTCGCGGTTGAGGTTGAGGTACTGCGACTGGCCGCGAAAGCCCATGCTCTCGGGGCCGTTCTGGTTGATGCGATGGTAGGGCGACGAGTTCTCATGGCCGTCCACGCTGTAGACCGGGATGTAGACCAGCACCAGATGATCGAGCAGGTGCGGGTATTTGTGGGTGATCGCGATATCGCGCAACAGCATCAGCCCGGCATCCTTGCCCTCGATCTCACCGGGATGGATGCCAGCCTGCAGCAACACCACCGGTTTGCCGGCCGCGCGTGCGGCAGCGGGATCGAACGTACCGTCGCCGCTGGCAATCACCACGGTCATCGGCCGTCCTTCGGGCGTGGTGCCGAAGGTGGTCAGGTGAATGATGCCCGGTGCCGCCTGCTCCAGGCGTTCGAGATAGGCCACGGTATCGGCGTAGCTGGGCGTGGTGCGGAACTGCGCGGTTTCCGCCGGGGTGATCCAGTCGGCAGCATTTGAGGCGGTGGCGTGCGCGGTCATCGTGGTGACCCCCAGCAGGGCGAATAGAGCGACGTCGCGCAGGCTCATGCATGGTCTCCATCGTTGTCATGCCGCAAAACGGCAGGCGAGGCCGGCAATGTATCCGGTGCGACCGCGCCGCCGGAGATGATGAACGCCATGGCCTGATCCATCGTCCAGTCGGTCGGCGTCAGTTCGTCCAGTGGCACGACTTCGAGATAGCCACCGGTAGGGTTCGGTGTGGTCGGAATAAAGACCGCCGCCATCTCGCGGCCGGTACCGTCCTCGATCATCACCCGCGTGACAAAACCAACGACCCGCATGCCGCGGCGCGGAAACTCCACCAGCACCACTCGCTGCACGCCGGACGGCTTGTTCTGCAGCACGGCCATCAATTTTTTGGTGCCACCATAGATCGTTTGCACCACCGGAATGCGCGCCAGCAACGCGTCAAAACCGTTGATGAAACGCTGGCCAATCACCCGGTTGGCGACCCAGCCGAGCAGGTACAGCGCGCCCAGCGTGATCAGCAAGGCGATGACGAAGGTCAGCCATTCGCTGTTGAGCGTGGCGGCTGCATGCGGTGCCACCAGCGCCAGCGCACCGAGCAGTGCAGCGACCAGTGGCGCACCGATACCGGCCAGCATGCCAAGCACCAGTTTGAATACGGTCCAGGTGACCCACAGCGGAATGAAGGTGAGCAGGCCGGTAAGGAGGTAGCGTTTGAGGCGCAGTGGTGGCATGGCCGAAGTTCAATCAAGAGGTAATCGGACATTCTAGAGGACGATGATCGGCCGCGCAGATCGGCGCCAGCGGACAACGTACATCGGCTACGCCCAGCTCACGGACTGGCCCGATCCATTCCGCGATGAGCTACCGATCATCGAGTAAGTTGCCGAACCCGGATCGGTCAGCGCGCCTTCGGCTTCAACCGGACATAGAGTTGCTTGCGTACGCGGGCGATCACTTCGCCGGTAGCGGTTTTTACTTCGGTCTCGAACCAGCGCAGCACTTTCTCGCCGCCGGCGGCCGCAACACGCAGTTCTTCGACCACGCTGTCTTCGAGTTTGAAGTGGGCATAGACGTCTTCACGGCCCGGCGCGACGAAGTCGATTGCGCCGGCCTTGTCCCAGACGTAATAGTCGTTGCCCAACTGGTGCATCACCAGCAGCATCCAGAACGGGTCGGTCATCGCGAACAGGTTGCCGCCGAACTGGCTGCGCACATAGTTGCGGTTCCACGGACGCAGTCGCAGCACCACGCTTGCCTCGCTCCAGTCGGCGCTGACCGACTGCACGCGAATGCTGTTGCACAGGAACGGTGGCCACAGGTTGAGCAGGCGACGAAAAGTGGAGGCGCGCATGGGTTCTGCAATCCGGTCATGTGGGAGCGACTGAAGTCGCTCCCACATGGCGTGGTGAGCGTCGCAGCGTGGCGGTGTTCAGAACAGTAACGAAGCCATCCTGCGGCGGTAACGGCCGACCAGTTCGGCATCGTCGAGCGTGGCAAACGCGGCCAACAGGCGCTTCTTGGCCTGGCCGTCGTTCCAGTCGCGGGCATTTTTCAGGATAGTCAGGAACTGCTCCAGTCCATCGGCCGGGTCGTCTTCCAGCAGCAATCGCACACCGAGCTGGTCACGGGCAGCCCAGTCGCTGGCGTCCGCCTGCACGCGCTGGTGCAGCTCCGCCAGGGATGGCGCGTCTTTCACCGCATGCAGTAGATCCAGTTCGCTGCGCAGGCGCGTCGCACGTGCATCGATGGCGAGGTTGGCCGGCAACGCAGTCAACTCTGCTTCGGCGGCGCTGGCCTGACCGGCGCGCATCAGCGCCAGCGCCAGTTCAAGTTTCAGTTCGCTCTTGGCCGGGTCGGTGGCGATGGCCTGCTGCAGCCGACCAATGGCCTGTTCGGGCGTCTCCGGCGGAGTTTCATCGACGGCGCCGTCTTCGGGCAGTGCATCCAGCGGTTGCAAATGACGCGACAGGAATTCGCGCAGCTGGCCTTCCGGCAGCGCGCCGCTGAAACCGTCGAGGACCTGACCATCTTTCACCAATACCACGGTCGGGATGCTGCGGATGCCGAACATGCCGGCCAGTTCCTGCTGCTTGTCGACGTCGACCTTGCCCAGCCGGAACGCACCGTTGTATTCGCCAGCCAGCTTCTCCAGCATGGGCCCCAGCGTTTTGCAGGGCTCGCACCAGGTTGCCCAGAAATCCACCAGGACCGGTGTGCTCAGGGAAGCCTGCAATACCTCGGTTTCGAATCGTTGTTGATCCACGTCGAAGACGTGGCTAGGGGTGGCGGCAGCAGTCACGGATAACTCCATCTCGGCAGGTCCCGGTTCAGATCAGGGCGTTGTCCAGCATATCAACCCCGCACGCGGCAACTTCCCTTGGCAGCCGCATGTAGTTCAGCGCGTTCACAGCAGATTTGCGAGAATCGCCAGATCGCCACATCCGGGCAAGGCACCGAGTGCATGGACACGACGTCACCAGACGCACTGCAGATTTGCGAATATTGCGACACGGTCTACCGTCGCCGCACGCTGGCGCGTGGTGAAGCTGCCTATTGTGTGCGTTGCCAGGCGGTGCTGGAGCGCCATCACGGCCTCAGCGTGAACGCCATGCTGGCGCTGGTGCTGACGGCATTGATCGTGTTTGTGCAGGCGAATGTGTGGCCGATCGTCACGTTGGGCCTGAACGGTCAATACAGCAGCGCCACGCTGTGGGGCACGATTATCCAGATGTGGCAGCAGCAGGCGCAGGTCGTTTCGGTACTGACCGCTGCCACGCTGTTCTTTTTTCCGCTATTGAAGATGCTGTCGCTCGGCTGGCTGCTGTGGTTTTCCCGCCAGGGCCGGCGCGCACCGGGCTTCGTGCCGATCATGGTGACATTGCACTACATTGGTCCGTGGACGATGAGTGAGGTCTTCGTGCTTGGTGCGCTGGTGGCGATCGTCAAGGCGCACGTCTACTTCGACGTTGTCGCAGATCCGGGCATCTACGCTTATGCGGCATTGACCGTGCTGATCACCATCTTTGCCAGTGTCGACCTGCGCAAGCTATGGGATCTCACGCCGGAGACGCCCGCGTGAGCGCATTACCGCGCGCCAGCGGGCTCGGCCTGATCAGTTGCCATGTCTGCGGACTGGTATGTAACGCTGCTGCTGACGAGCTTGACCATGGCATGGCGTGTCCGCGCTGTGGCTGCGCCTTGCATCGACGCAAGCCGGCCAGCTATACGCGGACGTGGGCCCTGCTGATCGCCGCGTTCATCATGTACATCCCGGCAAACCTGGTGCCGATCATGCGCACCGCCAGCTTGAATGACGTCGATGACAACACCATCCTCAGCGGCGTAGTCGAGCTGTGGGTCAAGGGTTCGCCGGATCTGGCGGTCATCGTGTTTACCGCCAGCATCGTGGTGCCGATGCTCAAGTTTCTGGTGATGGGGACGCTATTGGTGAGCAGCCAGCGCCGCACCAACTGGGCGCAGCCGGAGCGTGCGAAACTTTTCCGGCTGGTCGAGTTGATCGGTTATTGGTCGATGCTGGATGTGTTTGTAGTGTCTTTGTTGACGGCACTGGTGCGCTTCAACTTGCTGAGCCTGGTTGAACCGCTGCCCGGTGTGATTTTCTTTGGCCTGACCGTGGTATTGACCATGCTGGCTTCAATGAGTTTCGACCCCCGTTTGATCTGGGATGGCAGGGATACCAATGACTGACGACCGCAACACAGGACAAGGCCCGCAGGGTGGTGCCGAGCTGCCGCGACCGGTAGTGAAACATCGCCGTGTCAACGTATCGCTGATCTGGCTAGTGCCGGTATTGGCGGCGCTGGTGGGTCTTTCGCTGGTGGTCAACTACTGGCTGCAGGCGGGCCCGGAGATCACCATCAATTTCCAGAGTGCCGAGGGACTGGATGCCGGCAAGACTCCCGTAAAATACAAGAACGTGATCATTGGCCGGGTGCACAAGATCCGGCTCAGCGCCGATCACAAAAGTGTGCTGGTTGGCGTCTCGCTGGAGAAAAGTGCCGAAGGTTTTGCCACCGAAGGCACGCGTTACTGGGTGGTGCGTCCGCGCATCGGACTGGGTGGGGTATCCGGCATCGATACGCTGTTGTCCGGTTCCTTCATCGGTGCCGACGTGGGCGATTCATCGGTACCCCAGAGTGATTTCAAGGGGCTGGAAATCCCCCCCTCGGTGAACCACGGTGCGCCGGGTCGCAGCTTCTCGCTGCATACCGACGATCTCGGCTCGCTGGATATCGGCTCACCGATCTATTACCGGCGCATCCAGGTCGGTCATGTGGTGTCCTATCAACTGGACCCGGACGGCAAGGGCGTCTCCCTGGGTATCTTCATCGATGGCCCCAACGACAAGTTCGTTACGAAATCCACCCGGTTCTGGAATGCCAGCGGCATCGATCTGTCGCTTGGCGCCGATGGGCTCAAGGTCAACACCCAGTCACTGGCTTCAGTGTTGGCCGGTGGCGTTGCCTTTCTAGACCCACGCGGACCTCACGACAGCACACCGGCGCCGGAGCTGACTCCGTATCAGCTTTTCCCCGACCAGGCGACGGCAATGGCGCCGCCCGATGGCGAACCGCATTACTTCCGCATGCGCTTCGACCAGTCCGTGCGCGGCCTGACTGTGGACGCGCCGGTTGAGTTTCTCGGCATCAACATTGGCAAGGTGGTGTCGGTCAATCTCGATTACGACGAGCAGAAGCAGCGTTTCCCGGTGATCGTCGGGGCGGTGGTTTATCCGCAGCGTCTGGGCAATGCCTATAACAAGCTGGAGGCACTGGCCAAGGCGCGTGGCGAGAATCCCGACCTGACCCAGATGATGGGGCGTCTGGTCGACCACGGCCTGCGCGCGCAGGCACGCAGCGGCAACATTCTTACCGGCCAGCTGTATGTCGCGCTGGACTTCGTGCCGCACGCGCCTAAGGTGGATTTCGACCCCAACGCGAAGCCGTTGATGATACCGACCGTGCCGGGCAGCTTCGACAAGCTGCAGGAGCAATTGGCCGAGATCGTCGACAAGATCGACAAGATCCCATTCGACAGCATCGGCAAGAACCTCGATCAGACGCTGGCCGGGCTCAACGCCACGGTCAAGCAGGTCAATGGCAAGACCTTGCCGGAGTTGAAGAGCACTTTGCAGGGCGTGCAGAAGACCATGGGCACGGCCAACGACGCGCTGTCCGGGGATTCGCCGTTGCAGCAGAACCTGGGCGCCACGCTGGAGGAGCTGCAACGCACAGCGCGCTCGTTGCGCGTGCTTACCGATTATCTCAGTGGTCATCCGGAGGCCTTGATACGAGGCCGGCGCCCGGATGCAGCGCCAACCACCCCCACCGCGCCGACGCCAGCCACCGAACCCAAGACAGGGAGCCAGCCATGATTCGAGCAGGCATGACACGAACAGGAAAATGCCTGTTTAGCCTGGGCGCCACCTTGGCTCTGGCGGCGTGTGCCTCGGCACCGATGCATTACTACACCCTGGTGGCACCCGCTCACGGGGCTGCCGCGGCGGCGTCCACCCCGAACAGGTCACCGCTGCCGTTCGAACTGCTGCCGGTCAGCGTGCCGGCACAGGTCGATCAACCGCAGTTGGTGGTGCGTGAAGGCGGGCAGGGCGTGGCGCTGCTGGATGGCGAACGCTGGATCGCGCCGCTCGGTGATGAAGTGCGCAGTGCACTGTCGGCCGATCTCGCGCGCGAGCTGCATAGCCCGGACGTCAGTGGGCTGGCCGGCGGCGACAAGCCGGTGTTACGCATCAAGCTGGACGTGCGCCGCTTCGACTCGCAGCCAGGCAGCTATGCCTTGATCGAGGGCAGCTGGAGCGTGCGGGTCATGCATGGTGAACACGCTGACGCGTTGGCCTGCACCAGCCGTGTCAGCGAGACGGTTGGGCCCGGTTACGACGCGCTGGTGCAGGGCCACCAGCGCGCGATCGAGCAATTGGCCGCGCAGATTGCCACCGTGGCGTACTCGCTGGGCAGCGGGCAGGCGGCAGCCTGCCCGGCACCCTGAGAGCCAGTCCATGTCTCCAGGCTCTTGGGGTCGCAGACTTGGCGCCCGGCCCGTGCTGGGCTAGTCTGAGCAGTTCACCGCAGCCGGCTGTCGCCGGCCTGCGCTAACCGCAAAACGGCGCCGTTATCATGCAGGACATTCAAGACCCTAACTCCCAGGAACGGGGCAACGCCGCCGAACAGGGCGACATGCCTGAACAGGGCTATCGACCGCAGGTGCTGGAAGCCGCCGCGCAGCAGTACTGGACCGCGCAGCACGCGTACGAGGTTGGGGAGGATTCCTCCAAGCCCAAGTTCTATTGCCTGGCGATGCTGCCGTATCCGTCCGGTGCGCTGCACATGGGTCATGTGCGCAACTACACCATTAGCGACGTGATCAGCCGCTATCAGCGGATGAACGGCAAGAACGTGCTGCAGCCGATGGGCTGGGATGCGTTCGGCCTGCCGGCCGAAAATGCCGCGATCAAGAACAAGACCGCGCCGGCCAAGTGGACGTACGCGAACATCGACCATATGCGCAGCCAGCTCAAGTCGCTGGGCTACGCGATCGACTGGACCCGCGAGTTCGCCACCTGCCGTCCGGACTATTACCGCTGGGAACAACTGATGTTCACCCGGCTGTTGAAAAAGGGCATGGCTTACCGCAAGAACGCGGTGGTGAACTGGGATCCGGTCGATCACACCGTGCTGGCCAACGAGCAGGTTGTCGATGGCCGTGGCTGGCGCTCCGGTGCGCTGGTGGAAAAGCGCGAGATTCCGCAGTGGTTCCTGAAGATCACCGACTACGCGCAGGAATTGCTGGATGGCCTGGACACGCTGCCGGGCTGGCCCGACGCGGTCAAGACCATGCAGCGCAACTGGCTCGGCCGTAGCGAAGGGCTGGAAATCCACTTCAAGCTGGCGGACGGGGAGGGCGGCAGCGAGCCGCTCAGCGTGTTCACCACGCGCCCCGACACCCTGATGGGCGTGACCTTCCTGTCGATTGCCGCCGAGCATCCCTTGGCGCTGAAGGCGGCGCAGGATAACGAGAAGCTGGCGGCTTTCATCACCGACCTGAAGCACGGCGGGGTTTCCGAAGCCGAACTGGAAACCCAGGAAAAGCGCGGCATGGACACTGGCCTGCGCGCCATTCATCCGATCAGCGGTGAGCCGATCCCGGTATGGGTCGCGAACTTCGTGCTGATGGGCTACGGCACCGGCGCGGTGATGGCGGTGCCGGCGCACGATCAGCGTGACTGGGAATTTGCGCAGAAATACAGTCTGCCGATCAAGATGGTGATCGTCGATCGGTCGGTGCTCGATGCACTGAATCAGATCGAGCACGACCTGTCGCAAGGGGTCAGCAGCGACACCATGCAGGCGGCCCTGGGCGGTCGCGACATCAACGCGCAGGACATCTCCGCGCCGGTGCGGGTGATCGAGGACTTCGAACGGAGCATCCAGCAGGATGCCGCCTGGACGCCGCGCGGCGTGCTGGTGAACTCCGGCGAATACGATGGCATGGATTTCAGCCAGGCACTGGACGCGCTGGCCAAGCGCTTCGAGCGCGACGGCAGCGGCTCGCGTCGGGTCAACTGGCGCCTGCGCGACTGGGGCGTCAGCCGCCAGCGTTACTGGGGCTGCCCGATTCCGGTGATCTATTGCCCGAAGTGCGAAGCGGTACCGGTGCCGGAAGACCAGCTGCCGGTGATATTGCCCGAAGACGTGGCGTTCTCCGGCGTGCAGTCGCCGATCAAGGCCGATCCCGAGTGGCGCAAGACGACGTGTCCGCAGTGCGGTGGTCCGGCCGAGCGCGAGACCGACACGTTCGACACCTTCATGGAGTCGAGCTGGTACTACGCGCGCTACACCAGCCCCGGTGCCAACGCGCAGATCGACGAGCGCGCCAACTACTGGCTGCCGGTTGACCAGTACATCGGTGGCATCGAACACGCGATCATGCACCTGCTGTACTTCCGCTTCTATCACAAGCTTTTGCGCGACGCGGGCATGGTCGGCAGCGACGAGCCGGCGCGCAACCTGCTGTGCCAGGGCATGGTGATCGCCGAGACGTTCTATCGCGACCACGCCGACGGTTCGAAAGACTGGATCAATCCCTCCGAGGTCGACGTGCAGCGCGATGAGCGTGGCCGTGTCACCGGCGCGGTACTGCGTGCGGACGGGCAGCCGGTGCAGATCGGTGGCACCGAGAAGATGTCCAAGTCGAAGAACAACGGCATCGACCCGCAGACGATGGTCGACAAGTACGGCGCCGATACCGTGCGCCTGTTTTCGATGTTCGCTGCGCCGCCGGAGCAATCGCTGGAATGGAGCGAGGCGGGTGTCGAGGGCATGTCACGTTTCCTGAAACGTTTCTGGCGCGAAGTAACCACGCACGCGGCGAATCCGGATCATCCCGTCGTCGATCCGGCGGCGCTGGATGCGGGCCAGAAAACCCTGCGTCGCCAGCTGCACGAGACGATCCAGAAAGTCGGCGACGATTTTGGTCGTCGCCACGCGTTCAACACAGCGATTGCTGCCTTGATGGAGCTGTTGAATGCACTGAACAAGTTCAACGACCAGAGCGATCAGGGCCGTGCTGTGCGTCATGAGGCGCTGGAAGTGATGGTGTTGCTGCTCAACCCGGTGGTGCCACACATCAGCCACGCACTGTGGCAGGTACTCGGCCATGCGCAGGCCGTACTGGAAGATCAGCCATGGCCGCAGGCCGATCCGGCCGCGCTGGTGCGTGACACCGTTACCCTGGCAGTGCAGATCAACGGCAAATTGCGCGCTACCATCGAGCTGTCGACCAACGCCTCGAAAGAAGAGGCCGAGGCCGTCGCCCGTGCACAGCCACAAGTGATGCATTTCCTGGAAGGCCTGAGCGTACACAAGGTCATCGTGGTACCCGGCAAGATCGTCAACATCGTCGCAGGATGAAATCCATGAGCTTCATGAAAGCCGGTCGCCTGTTCCAAGCTTCGCTGCTGCTGGGGTCGGCGCTCGCGCTGGCCGCCTGCGGCTTTCATCTGCGCGAGAGTGCGGCGTTGCCGCCGGCGATGAAGCGGGTCCACCTGACCGTCAGCGGCGGTGTCGGCACCGACATGTACCGCGCGCTGGCGCGTTCACTGCAGGTTTCCGGTGCCACCATCGAAGACCACGGCGGTGCCGGCATTGCCGAGTTGAACGTACCGACAGCCGCATTCGGCACGGAAACATTGACCCTCGGTGGTTATTCGCTGATCACCGAATACGCCGTTCACTACCAGGTGCGATTCGACCTCGTCGACCCCAAAGGCAATACGCTGATCCCCCTGCAGACCATCAGCATGTCGCGTGAATACAGTTACGACGCCACGCAGACCATCGGCGCCGCCTCGGAGGTGCAGGAGATCCAGGCCAGCCTGGTCGGCGACATGGTGCAGGCGATCATGTTCCGTCTGCAGGCGGTCGCCAAACACGAACTGGCTGTGCCGACTGTGGCGCCAGCGTCTGCATCGACGTCTGCTACATCAGCCATAGCCGCGCCGGCAACTGCCTCCAGCGCACGCTGATGCCGCTCAGTCATGGTCAGTGGCAGAAGGCGCTGGCGGGTGATCGTCTGGCGCCGGTGTATCTGCTCGCCGGCGAGGAACTGCTGGTGCTGGAGGCGGCCGATGCCTTGCGCGCACAGGCAAAAAAGCTCGGTTACAGCGAGCGCGAGGTGTTCGATGTCGGTCAGCATTTCGACTGGAACGATCTGGCGCGCGCTGGTGCCAGCATGTCGCTGTTCGCTACGCGCCGATTGATCGATCTGCGCTTGCCCAGTGGCCGCCCGGGTATCGAAGGTGCCAAGGCGATCAACGCGTTTTGCGCCGATCCACCGCCGGATGTCACCCTGCTGATCACCGCGATGGAGTGGAGCAACAAGCACGATGGTGCATGGAGCAAGAAACTCGATACCAGCGGCACGATGGTGGTGTTCAACGCGCCGCGGCCAAACGAATGGGCCGCATGGATCAGCGCCCGGCTCGCCACTCGTGGGCTATCCGCCACACCTGATGCTGCCACCTTGCTGGCACAACGCGTTGAAGGCAATTTGCTCGCCGCCGCGCAGGAGATCGACAAGCTCGCCGTGCTGCACGGGCAGGGTCGCATCGATGCCGCCGAGATGGAAACCCTGGTTGCCGACAGTGCCCGCTACGACGCGTTCAAGCTCACCGACGCTGCGTTCGCCGGCGATGGTGCCCGTGCATTACACATCCTTGCCGGCCTGCGCGCCGAAGGCGACGAGTTGATCGCGCTGATGGGCTGGTTGGTCAATCAACTGCAGCTGGCACTGCGCCTGGCCAATGCGAATGATCTTGCCGCGCAGGTACGTATCGAGCACCTGTGGCCCGCGCGCGAACAACTCTTTCGCAAGGCGCTACGCCGTGCGCCACGGGAGCACTGGCTGCAATGCCTGGCCCGTGCCTCGCGTATTGACCGCATGGCCAAGGGCCGCGAAATCGGCGATCCATGGCAGGAGGCGGAGCGGCTGATCGCCGCTATCGCCGAACCGCGGATGGCGCAGGCTTTGGCATGAAAGAGCAAAAAGAAGAGAAGGGGTCACCATTTGCTGCAACGAAAAATGGCGACCCCGCTGCCGCACTGGCTATCTTCGGCGGCACGTTCGATCCGGTGCACCTGGGACATCTGAGCGTAGCGTGGGAAGCGGCCGAGCTGCTCGACGCCGAAGTGCGCCTGCTGCCGGCCAGCGTGCCACCACACCGGACGGCGCCGATCGCCTCGGCTGAGCAGCGCGTGGCGATGCTGCGCGCTGCCCTGCAAGGACAGTCACGGCTGACGCTGGATACCCGCGAACTGCAACGCAGCGGGCCGTCCTACACCATCGACACCTTGATCGAATTGCGCGCGGAGCAGGGCGAGCGCCCGCTGGTATTGCTGATCGGGGCGGATGCGTTTGCCGGTTTGCCCAGCTGGCACCGCTGGCGCGAGTTGTTCGATGTGGCGCATATCGGTGTACTGAGTCGGCCGGGGATCGAGGCCGTGCTGTCCGATGAATTGCAGGAGATGATCGCCGGCCGTCGCGTCGACGATGCCGCTGCGTTGCGCCATGTGTCCGCCGGCAAGTTGATCGAACTGGCGGTCACTCCGCTGGAAATCTCCGCCACCCGCATCCGCGAGTTACTCGCTGCCGGGCGCGATCCGCGTTATCTGCTGCCGGCGGGTTTATTTGACGATCCCCGGTTGCTGGCGTCCTACCGCCGCTGAGCGCGGCGACCTTTGCTGGCGAGTTCTGTTCTTTCCCTCTGCTAGCCGGAGCTGGCTGGGGTGGTTGCTCTTTATCGGAAGATCAAAAGCACCCCCACCCGGCCTCCCCCTGCAAGCAGGGGGAGGAGCAAAGTCATAGCGGGCGTGGAGATTGAGACGAGCCGGTCTCGTCTTTCGTGAGCCAGCGCACAGGATTACGCGCTGTCGCCGCACTGTCATGCGGGACCCGCCCGCTGTCGCGTTACTGCCAACGCTGCGTCATCTGTGCGGACCAGACTCCGGTGGTCTGCAGGGCCTAGTCAGCCTGCGGGCAAGAATCAGGGGGAACACTCGATTGCAGCCTTTACAGGATTCCTGCAGGAGATCTATTCATGTCCACACATCTAGCCCGTACGCGATTCAAATCGCTCGCCCTTGGCGTGCTCGCTGCCGGACTTGCCGGCGTCGTGAGTGCGCAAAGCACGACCCCGCCCGACAAGGACGCTACCTTCCGCCAGAACGTGCCGACCGCCGGCAGCAGTAACCGCAACGGTCTACCCGGTGGTGTCGTCGTGCTGCACAACCCCGGAGTGGGGCCTGATCACAGCGGTGACACGCGTACTCCGATCAAGCACGTCATTCTGCTGATCGGCGAGAACCGCACGTTCGATCACGTTTTTGCCACCTACACGCCGCCGGCAGGGCAGAGCTTGCACAACCTGCTGTCCGAAGGCATCGTCAACGCCGATGGCACGCCGGGGCCGAATGTTGCTGCGGCACGTCAATGGCAGGCGTCGGACACCGGCAACTTCGCAAACGCACCAACGCACACCGCACCGTATGCACTCTTGCCGTCGATGAACACGGGCGGCGCACCGACCCAGGCCTATTTCTCCTCGGCGGCGGAAGCACAAGCTGTTGAACCAGCGTTGCCGACGGCCGACTACGCCGAACTTGCCGAGGGCGGTACAGGCCTGCCTAATGACGTCGTCGATACGCGTTTTCCCACTCAGTTGGCGAACGCGCCGGTCAATATGCATGCCTCGATCAGCTACAACGATTACGCCAACAGCCCGGTGCATCGATTCTTCCAGATGTGGCAGCAGCTGGATTGCGCCAGTGGTGCTGCTACGCGAAAGAATCCGAGTGGCTGCCGCGCCGACCTGTTCCCGTGGGTAGAGACCACCATCGGCACCGGCAGCAATGGCAGCACGCAGGCGGCCGGCTTTACCGATGAGACTACCGGTGAAGGCTCCACGTCGATGCAGTTCCTCAATATCGCCCAAGGTGATGTGCCGTACCTTGCACAGCTTGCCCGCACTTATGCACTGAGCGACAACTTCCACCAGTCGGTCATGGGTGGCACCGGTGCCAACCACATCATGCTTGGCTTCGGCGGCCCGATCTATTACGCCGACGCGCAAGGCAAGCCGGCTGTACCGCCGACCGGGCAGATCGAGAATCCAAACGCACAGCCGGGCACCAATAACTGGTGGGTGCAGGATGGCTATAGCGGCGGCTCCTACGTCAACTGCGCAGACGAGACGCAGCCAGGCGTGGCCCCGGTCAAGGGCTACCTGCGGTCGTTGCCGTACCGTACTTTCCGCGGCACGGACTGCAAACCAGGCGCCTACTACCTGGTGAACAACTACAACCCGGGCTATCTCGGCGACGGCACGCCCGCACCGCTGGGTGCCGATCAGTACACCGTGCCACCCACCACGCAAGACAACCTCGCCCTGCTGCTGACTCGCCATAACGTAAGCTGGAAGTACTACGGTGAAGGCTGGGGCAACGGCCAGGAGAACGGTGAGGCTGGCACGTTCTGCAACATCTGCGATCCGTTCCTGTATTCCACGCAGGTCATGACCAATCCAACGCTGCGTGCAAATAACCAGGATATCAACAACCTCTACAACGATATCCAGAACAACACGTTGCCGGCCGTTTCCATCGCCAAGCCGGATGGACTTCTGGACGGCCATCCGGCTTCGTCCAAGCTTGAGCTCTTCGAAGGTTACGTGCAGAAGATCGTTGAGATGGCCAAGGCCAACCCGCAGGTGTGGAGCGATACCGTCATCATGGTGACGTTCGACGAAGGCGGCGGCTACTACGATTCGGGCTATGTCCAGCCGATCGACTTCTTCGGCGATGGCACGCGCATCCCGCTGCTGGTGGTCTCGCAGTTTTCGCAGGGCGGTCATGTCGTGCACACCTACTACGATCACGTCTCCTTCGACAAATTCGTCGAAGCGAACTGGGGTCTGGACGAGACGATTTCGTCGCGTAGCCGTGACAACCTGCCCAATCCTGTTGCGCAGTCGGATAACCCCTATGTGCCGGTCAATTCGCCTGCGATCGGCAACTTGATGGACATGTTCAATTTTGGAAACACCGTCGCGACGAAGGACTGAGCGACTCGCGGATCATGCCCTGCCTGCTGATGCAGGCAGGGCATTCGCGTGTCTGCACGTCACGCATTTCGCCGATGTCTGCTCTGACTTCGGTTCACAACAGGACAGAGTGTTTTAGCCATGAATAACCCCATCCAGAAAGCCTGGCGACTGTGCAGCAGAGTTGCTGTTCGCCGTAGCCTCGCCTTCGTGTTGCTCTTTGCCATCGGCCTGAGCGGTTCAATCGCGCATGCCGATCCCGGGGATTTTCAGGCAATGCCCGGTTTGTGGAAGACCGTCGTAAGCGTCATCAATCATGGTCAGCCAGGCCATCCATCCATCCACTGGCATTGCGTACACGAGGGCGCGGACCCGTGGCTCGCATTCGCGGACCTGCCCATTCCCAATGCGCACTGCGAGCAAAGCGGCGCTCATCGCAGTAGCACTGCGTTGGCTTGGACAGTGAACTGTTCCGGAAGTCCGCCGGTGAGTGGTCAGGGCCGCGTGGACTTCGATTCGGCGGAGCACTACACCGCAAGCATCGTATTGCAGGGGCGCGGCGAAGTCGTTCGTGTCGAAGGCAAGCGTTACGCCGCCTGCACCGACCCGACCGATTGACACTGCCGTCGGCTCGCTGAAGACGGGTCGAACTTCCATTCGGACACAACGTAAGTGACAAGCCGGCCTGTCGGTTACGTCTCGAACAGATAACCCATCTCCAGCGGCCAGGCATTGACCTGGCCGACGGGCAGGTGACCGCAAGAACTTGTGCTGACGTCGAATCAAAATGGTGGGTGGCGCATCTGGGACAGACCCGCTACTCACTGTACGATGGGCGCGGGGAAATATTGCTGTCACATATGATCGCTCGAGGTAGAGATGGCCTTGGAGTCGCACACCAGTTCCAACTCGTTACACGGTCATAAGCTTGCGGTGGGTACTCATTTCTTTTTTGCGCTGAAGCCGGACGACAAGGCGGCAGCCGAGATTGCCCGGATTGGCGAGCGCTTTCGCAAGACGCACCGGCTGATCGGCTCGACGATCGATCCCGACGACTTCCACCTGACGCTGGTTGACGTAGGCCGGCCGGAGCGACTGCGGCAGTCGGTGGATAGCGCGTTGGTTGCCGCGGCGGAAGCCATACGCATCAATAGCTTCGAGATCTCGCTGGATTCGGCGGTGCGACTCAGTGCCTCCAAAGATGGCAACTTTCCCTTTGTGTTTTGCGCGGACAACACATCGGCCGGATCGGCGATGAAGTTACGCATGGCGATTGCGGAAGCCCAACGCGAAGTTGGCCTGCAGGTGCTGGGCGTCTCCAATTACCTGCCGCACGTGACGCTGCTACGCGGCAATGCGATCGATGCGGTGGAGGAGTCGATGCCGCCGATCCGTTGGAACGCCGACGAATTCGTGCTGATCCGCAGTTTCTTCGGGCGCTCCAAGCACGAGATCGTCGGCCGCTGGCCGCTGGTCGGCGATCGTCCCGAGCCGGTGGAGTTCGATTGGCCTGTCGAGTTCGACCTGCCGGACGACGATTGATCCGTCGAATTCCTTTGCACGATGTTCCGGCGCGGGGCGAGTCCGTGGGGGTGTGGCGATCAAGTCGTGCTGGCTAAGCGTGCAAACTCACTGCCGTGCCTCAAGCCGCAAACCGCGGGGCGTCAGCCATCGCTCGATCCCTTCGAATAGGCCCTGCACGAGTAGCGCCAGCACAGCGGCGGGCACGGCTCCTTCAAGGATCAGTCCGATATCGTCCAGACGGATGCCGGTGAGAATCGGCTGGCCATAACCGCCGGCACCGATCAGGGCTGCCAGCGTAGCCGTACCGACATTGATCACGGCGGCAGTCTTGATGCCGGCCAGGATCGAGCGCGTGGCCAGCGGAAGTTCCACCCGGTATAGACGTACGCCTCGGGGCAGTCCCAACGCGGCAGCCGATTCGAGTAGCTCCGGCGCAATCCCGACGAGACCGGCGTGCGTGTTGCGCACGATCGGCAGCAGGCTATACAGGAATAGCGCGGCAACGGCCGGCCACGTGCCGATGCCGAACAATGGAATCATGAAGACGAACATCGCCAGCGACGGCACGGTCTGCAGGACGCCGGTCAGAGCGATCACCAGTTGGCCGAGTCGCTTCAGATGCGCAGCCAGTATTCCCAGCGGAATCGCCAACAACACGGCCAGCCCAAGCGAGAGGGCCACCAGCTTGATGTGCTCGATGCTGCGTGCAAGCAAGCGTGACCAAAAGCTGGAGCCGTCGCTCTCGGCGCGGATGCCCAGAAAGTCAGCGACCACGACGTTCTCTTTGATGCCTTGCAGCTTTACCTTCGCATTCATTTGCCGCATCGCGTTTTCGTCTATGCGGCCGGCCAGTTTCTGTAGCGCCGCTACAAATGCCGGTGCACTCTTTTCCAGCGACAGTCGATACAGGTATACCGCTTCGTAGCGAGGAAAATAATGCTGGTCGTCGTCCAGCGTGCGCAGGTGGTAGTAAGGGATTTCCGCGTCGGTGCTATACAGGTCGATCGCATCTACCGCTCCGCTCGCTACGGCGCGATACGCCAGCGTGTGATCCAGTCCGCGCACCTGCGTCTGCGCCAGGCCATAGCGCTGGCGCAAACCGGGCCAGCCATCCTCGCGGTCCATGAACTCGTTGGAGAAGCCGAAACGCAAATCGGCATGCGCGAGAAGATCAGAAATCGTGCGGATGCCGAGATCTGCGGCGCGATCCTCACGCATACCGATCGCATAGGTGTTGTTGAAGCCGAGCGAGTCGGTGATGCCGATGCCGAGCGGCTTGAGTCGGGCGCGCAGGGTAGGGATGTCGGCATCGGGTGAAACGTCCCGCAGCAATTCGTGGGTGAGGGTGCCGGTGTATTCAGGGTAGACGTCTATATCGCCATGTAGCAGCGCGGCCCACAGAATGCTGGTGCCGCCGAGCTCACGTCGGTGCACGGCATCGACCCCCGCTGTGCGAGCGGTCGCCCGCGCCAACTCGCCCAGAATGACCGACTCGGTGAACTGCTTGGAGCCGATCTGCACCGGCTCGGCGGCTGCCCATGCGGGTAGCAGCAGAAAAGCGCACAGGGCACCGAGCATGCGCCATGCGGCCGTCATGTCGATGACTCCGGCAACGTTCGTTGAGCCTCGACGAAGCGGGTAACGAACGGATCGGCCGGGCGCTCGCGCAGATCTTTCAAGCTGCCGTCCTGCACCACCTTGCCTTTGCGCATCAGCACCAGACGCTCGGCAAACCAGGCCGCTTCGGCCAGGTCATGGGTCACCACGATCACGGTCTTGCCGAGCTGGTTGAAGATCAGCTTCAGCTCGTCCTGCAGTTCATGGCGAACGAGCGGGTCGAGTGCGCCCAGCGGTTCGTCCAGCAGCAGCGCATCGGGATCCGGCATCAGCCCACGCATCAGCGCAACGCGCTGGCGCTGACCGCCGGAGAGTTCAGCTGGGTAGCGTTCCAGAACGTTGCGTGGCAGATGGGTCAGCGCGGCGAGTTCTTCGGCGCGCTGACGAATTCGCTCCGCACTCCAGCCAAGGTGGCGTGGCAACAGTGCCAGGTTGCCCAGCGCAGTGAGATGCGGAAACAGGCCGCCATCCTGGATTACGTAGCCCACCCGTCGCCGTAGCGCCAGCAGTTGTGAACGCTCGAGCGGGCGACCATCGGCCTTGACGCATCCGCGATCGGGCCACTCCAGCCCGAGCAGCAGGCGCAGCACGCTGGACTTGCCCGAACCACTGCTGCCGATCAGCGCGGTGGTACTGCCAGCGGTGAACGCCAGGTTGATGTCGTCCAGCGCAACCACGCTGCCGTAGTGCTTGCTGGCATGCTCCATGGCGAAGGCGATACGTGGTATCGCATCAGCATCGGACAAGGCGTACTCCATCGCTGTCGAACATGGCTTGGTGCCGGCGCGAATGCCACTCAGTCGACGGCCGATCGATTGCCGGCAAACCGATGACCTGAGGGCGCGCTTGCGACATGGTCGTGGACTTTACCGCAAGGCCGCTGCCTACAGCCATATTGCGGCAGCACGCCTGGGGCGTTCAGCGCCTTCATGTACCGATCTCTCGACGTGCCAGCGGACCCGCTTAACCAGCAATCGACTCGACGAAGGTCACCCGGTTGCCGTCCGGGTCGGTCACCGGTGCAAGGCGTACGAAATGGGTAACCATCTGCGGCGGCGCCACATCGATCTGCCGTTTACGCAACTGCGCCAGGATGTCGTCGAGATGTTCGACGATGATGCCGAGCGAAGCCCCACCCGAACGGTGCCTGTCGTCGACAAAGGTATCCTTTTGCACGACCTGGATCGTTGCGCTGTCGGCTATCTCCCACTCGGCGCAGGATGTACTTGGACAGTGGTCGGGCGCGCGTCCGAACAAGCGCGCATACCACGCGCTGGAGGCGTCAAAGTCGCTGACTCCGACGGTGGCAAGAACCTGGCTCGCTTTCATGACCGATTCCCTAGATTGGCGCATGCCTGAGTAACGTATGCCCGAGTTACGCGTGCCCCGATGGCGCTAAGGTGACTGCATGCGCGTGAAGGCAATGTGCGAACGGCGAATCGATGCCACCGTCTATACTCAGCGACCCATGACCGCTGCAGAACCGATCGATGTCCAATATTCCCGCTTGCCCGCAGTGCGCGATGGAAAACACCTATCCAGACGGCGACAACTACGTGTGTGCCGACTGTGGCCATGAGTGGCCGGTCGTGGCGGGCGCGCAAGCGGCTGAGGCCGACCGGGTAGTCAGAGATGTCAACGGCAATGTTCTTCAAGGCGGCGACACCGTAGTAGTGATCAAAGACCTGAAGGTGAAGGGTTTGTCGATTGGCTTGAAGCAGGGCACCGTGATCAGGAATATTCGCCTTGTCGATGGCGACGATGAGCACATCGAGGGCAGCTCAGACAAGATCAAGGGACTGGTGTTGAAGGTTTGCTTCCTGAAGAAGGGTTGACGGCCTGCGGGTCGACGGCCGGGCTAATGCGGAGTCTTCCGCAGGGTACCGGGCACAACGCATACTCACTATCGGGCCGGCAAGTCGCTGGCCCGTTCCATGTCTGGATGGGGAATTCATGAGCCGTTTGCCGGGGCTGGATCTGCTGCGTGCTGTCGCGATTGTCTGGGTGATGCTGTTCCACTCGTTTGTCGTCGGCGGACTGGGCGAGCGTTACGCGTGGCTGTCCGATTATGGCTGGATGGGCGTCGATCTGTTCTTCGTGCTCAGTGGCTACCTGATCGGATCTCAGTTGCTGAAGCCATTGAGTCAGGGCCAGCCGGTGTCGTTCGGCGAGTTCTATCTGCGCCGCGCGTTTCGGATATTGCCGGTGTTTCTGCTGGTGCTGGCGCTGTACTTCTATGTGCCGGTGTTCCGCGAGAAACCGGGTATCCAGCCGCTGTGGCAGTTCCTCACGTTCACCGTCAACTTCCTGTTCGACTACCAGCACAACCAGGCGTTCTCGCATGCGTGGTCGTTATGCGTGGAGGAGCATTTCTACCTGCTGTTTCCGTTGCTCGCGTGGTGGCTCACGCGGCGACCGTCGATGGCGAAGTTTCTCGGCATATGCATCGCCGTGGTTGCAGCGGGCATGGCCATCCGTGGCTGGGTCTGGCTCTATGACATGGCACCGGCGCAAGGACTGGATGGCCCCGGGCGCAGTTTCAACCAGCGCTTCGTCGAGGATATGTACTACCCCACTTACACACGCCTCGATGGCCTTTTGGCAGGCGTGGTGCTGGCTACCATCAAGGCGTTCCGGCCCATGCTGTGGTGGCGGCTGCAGGCAAGCGCGAACGTTCTGCTGATGGGTGGCTTGCTGGTGGTGGCTTGCGCGATCTGGTTGTTCCGTGATCGGGCAGGTTTCATTCCCAGCGTGTTCGGCTACCCGTTATTGTCGGCCGGACTGGCATTGTTGGTTATCGCCGGCGCGGGTACCCGTAGCTGGATCGGTAGATGGCGCGTGCCCGGAGCAGGATGGCTCGCGCTGATTTCCTACAGCCTCTACCTGATTCACAAGCCGGTGTATCACTTGGTGCAGATCACTTTCGGCCCGCAACTGCAGGGGCAGGGCGTGATCGTATTTCTCGCGTATGCGGCAGCCGCGTTGCTGGCTGGCGCGCTGCTGCATTACACCGTGGAGCGGCCGTTCCTGCGATTGCGTGAACGTGTGTCTGTCTGGCAATCAACGCATGACCATTCGCATGAAGCGGTGAGTGAGTGCGCGTAGCCATTGCGTTGACCAGCTTTGCCGGCACGTGCGCGTCAGTTCATCGGTGCTGATCAGGTCAGCGTTCGGTACCCAAAGCGAACGCACCAATGAGGGCTGGCGCTCCCAGGCGCGCACACGGTCATAGGGTTGGCGTGCCGATCGGTTGCTGTGGCCACGGTTGACCTCGTAACTCCAGCATCGGAGTGATCGGCGTGCCTTGGTAGATCTAGCCTTTTGCAAGCTCAGTAGCCGCCTCATGGATGAGCGCGGATACCTCTGCTGGCATGGATGCCAACGAAGCATGGCTTGCCGCCAGTGTGATGGTCTTTCGCGTGTGCATCCTTGCCGACATCTTCGTCTCATTGTCCGGATGGATCATCCGATCCTCGCTGGAGATCTGGTACCAGGTGGGTTTCTTCTTCCACGCGGGAGCCGTTACAGGATTGCCAAAGGTGCTGGCGAGCGGTGCTTTTTGCGTCACGGCCATCACCAGGGCTTCGTCCACGGTCAGATCCTGACAGAAGCTCTCATGGAACTTCTCGGGTTTAATCCAGAGGTAACCGTCACTGTCGGGAGCGAGATTGGGCGCCGCTACGGGCAGATGCTCCTGAGTGATGCCGCCAGGGCTTTCGCCCGCATCGGGGGCGAAAGCCGCGATGTAGACCAGCCCGACCACGTTGGGTTGATCGCCGGCTTCGGTAATGACCGCGCCGCCGTAGGAATGCCCCACCAACAAGACCGGGCCCCTTACCTGTGCCACCATTTTTCGAGTACGTTCGGTATCATCGGCTAGCGAAGTCAATGGGAGTTCAACCGCGTGGATGGACCCATAGCCTTTACGTGTCAGGTCAACAATGACCTTGCTCCAGTGGGCGGCTCCGCCCCAAAAACCGTGCACTAAAACGATTGTGATTTGGTTATTCATCGTCAGACTCCTGAAGTAGAAGACTCGCCGACTATCGTGGCGCCTCATAGCCCGTCAGCATTTGGCTATGCCTATGCGGTCAGCGCAAGATGTGGCTGCCGAGATCGATCTTCATGCTGCGCTATTCCCTGCCTGGCCGACAGCATGAGCGACTGCGCTGGGCGAAAGAACTTTAAGCAACATGCGCGTGGTGGTGTTCTCCTTGGTGAGTTAAAGCCGGACGACGAACTTGCCGAGCGCGCGATTGCTTTCCATCACGCTGTGCGCATGGCGCACGTCATCGAAGTCGAAGGTCCGGGTGCGCAGGGAGGGCATGCGCTGCACGGCGATTTCCTGCGCGACCCACGACAGCGGGGAGTCCTGCAACGACATGGCCTGCGTGCCCAGCAAGCCGCTGGGGAAGAAGCTCAGCCGCGTCGCCGCAGGCAAGTCCTGCATCAGGTGAAACTGCTCCAGGACCGGCGGGCCACCGAGCAGGCCGATGACGTTCACAGCACCGAATGGCCGCAGCGCCTTGACCGTGTCGCGCAGCGTCGCCGCGCCAACCACTTCAAGCGCGGCGTCGACGCCCGCAGGGATGAGCTGGCGGATAGCTGCGGCAATCTCGCCGTTGTCGACGACCACGTCATCCGCGCCCATCTCGCGCAGCCGGCCGGTGTTCGCCTGCGAGCGTGTCGTGGCGATCACCTTCAGGCCCCGAGCCTTGGCGTAGGTGATGGCGGCAAAGCCTACGGACGAGGTCGCTCCACGAACCAGCAGAGTCTGGCCTGCCCGGATCGCCAGGCTCTTGTCCAAGGCGCCCCAGATGGTGAGATAGGCTTGCGGCAGCGCGGCGAGTTCCTCCCACGCTAGCGGCGTGTCACCCAAAGCAAGCACGTTGCTACGCAACACGGTCACCTGTTCGGCATAGCTACCGTTACGGTTGAACTGCATGCCGCCCATCGCCGTAGCCACGCGCTGGCCAGTACGGAACACCCCGGCGGGATCGTGGATGACCTCGCCGACGGCTTCGATGCCGGGCACACGTGGGGTGGTGATAGCGCCCATCTTGCCGGCACGCAAATAGACTTCCGCGCGGTTGAGGCCAAATGCGCGCACGCGGATCTGTACTTCATCGGCGGTGGGCTCCGGCGAAGGGATATCCCGCAACTGGAGCACTTCCGGGCCACCGGCCTGTTCGATCACATACGCCTTCATGGCAGTGACCTCAGGCGCGCGGCTGGTTGGTGGAGAACAGGTAGCGGTGGATCTTCCACGCGCCGTTTTCACGCTGGAACACGAACAACTCGTTGTTGCCTTCCTCCACCTCGATGCCGGCGGCGAGGATGCGCGTGCGGCCGGCCGAACTGGTGCGCGCCCAAGCCCAGTCACCGGCTTCCTCCACCTCATGAATCTCGAAGCGGATGGCGAGCTTGAGGGTGGCGAACACCTGCTCATAGCCGGCACGGACGGCCGTGCGGCCGACCAGGGCAGGGGCGTGCTGGGGCATGAACACCGGGTCGCGGCCGTACAGGTCAAGAATGGTGTCGATGTCGTTGCTGTTGAGTGCCGTTTCGTAGCGCTGCAGGATGGCTTGGATAGACATGGGTTGGTCTCCGTTGTGGTCGAGTGCTGGCCATGTGCCAGCGGGTGGAGACAGCTTGGTCCGTCCATGGATGGTAGGGAATCCACATTGGTTGTAGCTTTCCTCTCAAATTCGATAGGGATGCCCATGGATCTCAATGCCGCCCAGATGTTCGTCAGCGTGGTACAGGCCGGCAGTCTGTCGGCGGCCGCTGATCGCCTTGGTATTCCCTTGCCGACACTGAGCCGGCGGGTTCGCGAGCTGGAACGACAGTTGAAGGTGCAGCTCCTGGAGCGTTCCGTGCGCGGCACCAAACTTACCGATGCCGGTACGCGGCTGTATGAGCACGCCAGCCGCGGCGTCGAAGCGCTGGCCGAGGGCGAACAGGCGGTGATGAGCGATCAGGCGCGCCTCAAGGGGCGATTGCGGTTATCGCTGCCGCCGACGTTCGAGCCGTGGTGGGAATTGCTAGCGACTTTCCAGCAGCGCTATCCCGATATCCGCGTGCACGTCTACACCACCGAACGGCGCGTCGACCTCATCGAGGATGGCATCGACGTTGCGCTGCGCGTGGGCACGATCACCCACGAAACCATGGTGGCGCGACATGTGCTGACTTATCGCCACATTCTCGTGGCCAGTCCGTCGCTGGTTGAGCGACTGGGTCTACCGGATACACCCGATGCTCTGCATCGGTTTCCCTGTGCGGTCTGGAGCGCGGGTGCCCATGCCAACGGTACATGGCGCCTGGGCGGCCAGCTGTTTGAACCTAAGGCGATGCTGACCACAAATGACTACGCACATTTGCGAAGTCGTGCGCTTGCCGGCGAAGCCATCACCGAACTTCCCCCGTTTCTTGCCGCTGAGGCGATGCGTGAAGGACGGCTGATCACGCTGTTGCCAGAACATCCTATGCCCGAGCAGCAAATCAATCTGCTCTATCCCTCGCATCGTCATCCTTCCGCGATCGTTCGGGCGTATCTGGATTTCTGCCAGCAGCACGTGATGCAGATGATTGATGCGGTAGTGAGCGGCACATAGACGTAAGTGTCCGCCGTCGGGTCGAATGCAGTCGCTCAATGCGGATCACCAACAGTAGCCCGATCATTGCCTTCAGATACATTGGTCAGTGAATACCGACGCGCACAGATGAGCCGTTGGCTTTGCAATCATATTCGAGCACCAGCGCGATCGGCGACTCTGAATGCTCTAAGCAAATGAAACATGGTGGATTGAGTTGCGTTGACCGCGCGCGATGAGGAAAAAAACAGGCCGGATTGCTCCGGCCTGTTTGGGTATGGCTCACATTGCGCTGGTATCAGTGTTCCTGCTTGTGCTCCGGCTGGTTCCCGCCGCGGGCAGGCTGACGCGCTTGCGCCTGCTGGCGCGCCTGTGGCTGCGGGCGTGCTTGTGCCTGCGGCCGTGCCTGTGCTTGCGGGCGTGCCTGTTGATGCGAAGTAGCTGCGGGTCGAGCCGCTGGGGCCGCCCGCGTTTGGGCCTGATGCACGGTATTGGTATGCGTGGTGGTGGCACGCGAGGCCACATGGGTCGGTTGTGCCGACCGCTCTGCAGTATTGCCATGCGCTACGTTGGCTGTAGTGCGTGTGCCTGTTGGCCGGGCGTTTGCGGTATGTGCAACAGATGCACGTTCAGCAGTCGCGTTGCGTGGGGACGCCGTGTTGCCCGCCCTGGCGGTGCGTGCGCCTTCAGCATTCGCTGCCCTGGCATTCGCTGCTGCCGGATCGGCGCCGTTGGCCCGGACAACCCCAGCCCCATTGAAAGCGCCCGGTCGCTGCGTGGCGGCAATCACTGGTGCGCCATGATTTACCGAAGCGCGCAGCGCAGTGTTGTGACTGGCCAGCTGGACTTGCTGCTGCTGTGCGGCGATCGGTGCCATGTGCTGGTCATGCATCGCCAGCTGCTCCTGTGGTGTGGCACGTGCCTGCAGGCCACCCTGACCGCCGTTGTAGCTGACGCGGTTGATGGTCGTGTTGTTGATCACCGTTCGGTTGTAGTTGAAGGAGCCATGGTTCCACGAGCCTCCTGCATAGCCCACGCCACCGTAGCCAAAGCCATAGTTGACGCCGCCGTAGAACCCGACGTGGGGGCCCCAGTAGCCGGCGTTGAAGACATAGAAACCGTTATTCCAGCCCCAGTAACCCGGAGTCCATAGCGCACCGGTATAAGGTGCCAGCACCCAGGTGCCCGGCACCCAGAAATAGCCGCCGTCCTGGGCGTAGGACCAGTAACCTGGCGTCCAGATGTAGCCGGCGCCCGGCACTTCGGGCTGCACGTAGACCGGCAGCGGCGGTGGCGCGATGGCGACCGAGATGAACACCCCGGCGAAGGACGAGAACGGTAGCGCCAAAAACCCGGCTGCCGCCACCCACATGGAGATGCGGCGCAGCGCAGGCAATCGCATCGTCTGAAGACGATTCGTACGTTCGTAAAAATTCATGGATTATCCCTTGGAGTCCGACAGCGTCGGCCTACGATAGCGTGGCAATAACAGTTCAAGTGACGATTGGTGCCGGGTTATCGATTGTTGTTCAGTCGATAGTCGACAAGGTGTACCACGGGTAACTTGCTTTGTGAGGCGTAGGTCTCATCGACCTTTGCCTCGCAACACGAAAAGACTCCGCGACTGAAGTCGCCCGTGCATAACCAGGTCACCCACGGCCTACTGACGAAAGATAGATCCGGCTTTGCCATGCCTTCGCGAACAACAGTCATACGACCGCAGCACAGATCAGAACACAAACAGTGTGTCGGGGAGGTGCAGGAAACCGATCACAACAAACACGCGCCCGATACACTGCTAGAGCATGCCTTCGATGGGTAATAGCTTGAGAAACCAGACTTCCATCCGGCGACCCGTGGCGGCCTCCGGATCGCGGTTATAGATCACCGGCTTGCCGTCATCGCTTGTCTGCCATTGCATTTCTCCCGCACGCGGCGTGCCTTTCGGGCTCAGCACCACGACATAGGCGTTTGCGGGCAGGATGGCCGTGTCGAAGAACTGCGTCACCGCGTCCGCCAGTTGCGGAGAATCGATAATGATGCCCATCTCGGTATTGAGCAGTTTCGAGCGCTGGTCCAGGTTCATCGATCCGACGAATACCCAATGCTTGTCCACCACGATGGCCTTGGCGTGCAGGCTTATGCCGGACGATGTTCCCTTCGCAGTCGCCGATTGCGTTACGCCGGGGGCGGGTCGCAATTCGTGGATATGCACACCGTTCTGGAGCAGTGGATACCGATAGCGCGAATACCCTGCGTGCACCGCCGGCTCATCCGTGGAGGCGAGAGAATTTGTGAGCAACTGCACATCGATACCGCGTGCCGCCAGACCGCTGAAATAACGCGTGCCACTTTCCCCGGGAACGAAGTAGGGCGATATCAGCAGCACATTCTGCTGTGCCCGGTCGATCATCGTCCTGATTTGCGGACCGATGCGCAACGCCGGATCATCCGTCTTGGTCTCGATCTTTTCCGGCTGGTCGGCGACCAGGGTGGCCGGTCCCCAGAACCACGAGCCGGGGCGATCCGCCGTGGGGCCATCGGGAAGTGCGTCCAGCGTTGCCTGCGCATAATCGGATTGCGCGAAGGTGCGCGCATCGTGAGTCAGATCCACTCGAAGCTGCGCCAGGTCGTAGTGATTGGCCTGCTTGCCGCGAAATGCCTTGACGGGGTAGGCGGAATCGCTATTCCAGTACTCGTCGAATGTATGCGATGCCTCCTTCACGACCGGCCCGATGGCGATCAGGTCAAGGTCGCGGAAATTCGTTTCACTGCCGGCGTCGAAATAGTCATTGCCAATATTGCGTCCGCCGACAATCGCCACGTTGTTGTCCACGACAAATGACTTGTTGTGCATGCGCCGGTTGAGCCGATTTGCATCGAACAGAAATTGTGTGACCTTGGACAGCAAGGACGGTTTGCGGGAATTGAACGGATTGAACAATCTGACCCTGATGTTCGGGTGTGTGTTGAGCGCAGCCATCATGTCGATCTCGCTGTTCACATCGAGATCGTCGAGCAGGATGCGTACACGCACACCACGGTCGGCGGCTGCCAACAAGTGCTGTGCCACCAGTCGTCCGGTCGCGTCGTTGTCGAAGATGTAGTACTGCAGATCGATGGAGTGTTGCGCATGATCGGCGAGCGCGATTCGGCTCATCAGCGCGTTGTTGTTGTTGGTAAGTAGACGGAAGCCGGACTGATCCAGATGCTGGTCCACTTCGGACCGGATGTAGCGACCACTCGGCGTGCTGGTTGTTGGCGGTAAGGCTTTTGACGGTTTCTTGACGAAATCAGTGCGTAGCGACGAGCAGGCGCCGAGCGTAAGCCCAAGCATTCCCAGCGCAACGATAATGCCCGCGCGTCGCAGAGTCAGTGTCACTGTTTACCCGCCAACTTGAGCCGAAATTCAGATAGGTCGCTGCATCCCGTGTGCACGGATGTCATCGTAGGTGAACGGCCAGCAACGCTGGCCCCGACTGTTGGATCCCATTCGGGCGAGAAGCCATTTTCGCGCTTCACGCTGTGAAGGTGACGCGACCTCACTTCAATAGCGGGGCGATCAGCCCCAAAGTCGTGGCGCCATGCCTCCCTGTCGATGCGCCCGGCGTTGGCCCGCGAGGAGCAATGCCTTCAGCCCAATGCAAAGATCTGTCGCGCCACGTACACCACCAGAAATATCGCCATCAACACCAGCAGTCCGGTCATCAAGCGTTCCAGCAGCACGCCGCCGTAGCCATAGTTGTTGTCGCTGTCGATGAGCTTGCGATTGCGATTGAAGCGATAGGTGGCAAGCCATACCACGAACGCGCCGAACAGCAGCAATAGCAGGCCAAGCCACTCGGAGGCGTGCAGATGCAGTCCCGAAATCGTCTGGCCGGCGGCACGGCTGGCGTAGTAAAGAAAGATGTCGAAGCGCTCCAGCAGGAAGCCGAACGCCATGATGGTGATCGCTGTGCGCACCCAGGCCAGGTAAGTGCGCTCGTTGGCCGCGTGGTCACCGAAACGTTGAATCACGACGGGCTGGCCATGTTTCGGCTGCCCTGTGCACGAGTGAAGAATGCGTGCGCGCAGAAAGCCACGATAAGCCCGAACAGGAACATGGCAAGCATGTTCTCGACGAACTGTGCTGGCGTGAAGTGCGTCTTGGGCCATGCGGCTGACAAGGGTCTCACCACGTAATTCATTACGAAAAAGATCACCACCCCATAGGCGATACCCCAGGCCGGCCAGCGCAGGATCAGGCGGGGAAGTCGATGTGCAGCGAATACGTAAATGGCCGCGATCAACAGAGACATGGCCCATTGCAGGCCTAGCCCGAGCACGGCCACTGACGTTCCACCGGCAAACGCCGGCTTGCCCAGCACGCCGCTGGCGATGGCCTTCAGTATCACGATCGGACTGATCGTATTGATCAGTGCCGCGACACCGACGTCCAGCGTGCCGGCAACGAATCCGCCGCACAGGATGGCGGACAGGGCGGTATGACGCATGCTCATCATGGATCGCTCCGGTTGAGTGGCATCGACATTCATTCTCGCGGTGGAACCCCCTCAGGGAAAGCACTCTAGCGGCTCCTTGGGGCACGGCCAAGTCATTGCCGCTGCGCCGCCGACCTTGCCTTTTGAGTCGCGCCGACGACATGGGTTTCGATGATTGGCGATATCCACCGATTGCCGTTACAGTCCGCCCTCACCCAAATGAGAAAGGTTCTCATGTCCACCGGTCACCGCCTTCTGAAATGGCTCCGCCAGATCCACCTTTACCTCGGTGTATTCACCGCGCCCATGCTGCTGTTTTTCGCGTTTACCGGAGGCATGCAGACCTTCAGCCTGCATGAAACGACCCGCGGCAGCAGCTATACGCCGCAGGCATGGCTGGCGACCCTGGCGCAACTGCACAAGAAGCAGACGATCGTAATGCCGCCTCGGCGGCCGCATCCACCGGAGATGGCTGCCCCTGGCGCGGACGCGCACGAGGCGCCGGCCCCTGCCACCGCGAACCCGGCAACCGATGCAAAGATGACATCAGCGCCCGCCGGCCCCGCCGACAACGCCGGTGCCAGGCCGAAAAAGAACTTGTTGCCGATGAAGATCTTCTTCGCGCTGGTGGCTTTCAGCCTGATGCTGTCCACGCTGACCGGGCTCTACATGGCGTATCGCTTCACTCGCCACGGAAAACGCATGGCGATGGTGTTTCTCGCCGGCATCATCGTGCCGCTGGTGCTGACTCTGTTCTGACCCAGACGTTGATGATGGATGCGCCGAATGGACGTCCCCTTGGTTCAGGTCAATACGGTATGCGCGTGGAACGGCATGGGGATGGCACCGGTGCGTTCGACGGAGGCTTTGGCATGCATGAGTTTCTCCTTGTCGCCGTCGAGGACGACCAGGATGCAGCCCGCGGCAATCTCATCCCTGAACTTGCGACTGATCGCATCATCGACGTCAAAGCCCACCAGCGCGCCCGTCCAGGCGCCCATCGCGGCGCCGGCCACGACCATGGCGCCGGCACCCGCCAGCGTGATGCCCAGCGGTGGTACCGCTATTGCGATCAATCCGAGCAGCAGGCCGCTGCCGCCGCCGCAGCAAATGCCGCGCACGGCCGACGGAGTGACGTCGTGGTGTTCCTTCAGGCGATGGTCGGGAATTTTTTGCATTTCGATGTCCTCGCGGGCAACCAGCGAGATGTCGTGGTCCTCAATGCCGGCCTCCCGTGCCGCATCCATCGCGGCTTGCGCAGCCAGCAAGTCGGGTGTGCAGAATACGCAACGGTTTTTCATGGAGTACTCCTTCCGCGTTCGAGTTCTACCCCGCGGGGGTGGGTATGGCGCGAACCCGAGGTTGCCGCGCCGCTGAGCCCCTTGTAAGCACAACCGCTGTTGCAACAACGTCACTCCGGCGTGAGGTTGTTGTTAGTCAAGGCAATGTGAGTGCAAATCGCCCATGGGAGCCGCCCGCAGCGCCTGACGATCGACCTATTCGGTCGGTGGCAACGTCGGGTAGCTTAGGCTGACCGCCACACGGATGCTCTTTATATGACTGCTTCCATCAAGGAACTGTTGACGATCATTGGAGCCGGCCCGACCGGGCTGGCCGCCGCGTTATTTCTCGCTCGCCGCGGCGTGCCGGTGCGCATTATCGATGCCGCGACACAGCCCACGACCACCTCGAAGGCCTTGCTGGTCAATCTACGCTCGCTGGAGATACTCAAGGAGAGCGGCGTGGCGGCGCGCATCATCGCTGACGGTTGGGCGGTGAAGGGGATGGCGATGCATCGCGCAGACCGCGAAGTGGCGTCGGTTGATCTGCAAGATGAGCTGCCGCAATTGCCGATCGGCCTGGCGCAGGCGCGCACCGAAGCACTGCTCACCGAGGCGCTGGAAGCCTTGGGCGTACAGGTGGAGCGTGGCCTGAGTCTGCAGACGCTGCAGCAGGACGCAGAGCAGGTGACGCTGACCTTGCAGCAAGCCGACGGCGGTGTGCAGATCGCGCAGGCGCCGCTGGTTTTCGGTGCGGACGGCGCGCGCAGCACGGTGCGACACGCACTGGGTGTCGATTTTTCCGGCAGCTCGTTGCCCGAGCCTTGGCTGTTGTGGGACCTGCGGCTGGATACGCCGCTGGATCCGCAGCGCGCGCACATCGGATTCCAGCCGGATGGCTTCCTGTTCATGATGAATCTGCAAGCGGACATATGGCGGGTGATCGGCAACGGCGCGGATCCACTGGCACAGCTGCCCTATGGCAGCGTGCCCGGCGAAGTGATTTGGCAATCGCAATTCCACATCGCGCACCGGCTCGCCGGAAAGGTCAGTGTTGGCCGGGTCGCGCTCGGTGGTGATGCGGCGCATATCCATTCGCCGCTCGGTGCACGCGGCATGAATTTGGGCATGGAGGATGCGTACGTGTTTGCCGGCTGTGCGTTCGATGCGCTGAACGGAAAGCTTGAACGATTGCAGGAATACGCCGAGCTGCGCCAGCCCGTGCATCGCCAGGTGGTACATCGCGTAGCCGCGCTGACCCGGATCATGCGTGGACGTCCAGCACCGCTGCGTTGGCTGCGCAATGGTTTGATGCCAGAGCTGGTCAAGCTGGAACCGTTGCGCCGACGCTTGCTGCAGACCATGGCTGGCCTGGATCACCCATTGCGCACGCAACGTTGATTGGGTTGCGCGTTTCCTCGAAAGTTTCTTGATGTTCACCAGATCGGTCAAGCAAGTCGAAAGCGGCAATCAACCTTAGCCTCGATCACCTGTATCGACGTCTGGATACCGATCGTCGCGAACCCAAAACGGAAGCTTGCATGACACAGCGTGAGAACAGGATAGGGTGGGTGACCACCGCGGCGAGTTTCGGCTTCGCACTGGTGCAACTGGACGTGACGATCGTCAACGTCGCACTTCCGCGTATCGCGAGCGAGTTGCATGCCAACATCGCGTTGCTTCAATGGGTCGTTGACGCCTACGCGCTGAGCTTCGCCGTGCTACTGCTCAGCATGGGCTATTTCGGTGACCGCTTCGGCGCACGCAAAGTCTATCTGGGCGGGCTGGCGCTGTTTGCTGTGGCGTCACTGGGTTGCGGCCTGTCGCCCAACGCGACGCTGTTGATTGCCGGTCGTGCGTTTCAGGGCATCGGCGCGGCCGCGATGCTGCCCAACTCGCTTGCCTTGCTGAGTCATGCGACGGCGCACTCACCCGCGGCGAGGGCGCGCGCCATCGGCTGGTGGACAGCGGCGGGGAGCATCGCTATTGCCGCTGGCCCGATCATTGGTGGTCTGCTGCTTGGTATGGCGAGCTGGCGAAGTATTTTTCTGGTCAACCTTCCGGTTTGTGCCGTGGGTGCCCTGTTGACCTTGCGTCTGCCGGAAACGGTTTGCAGGAAGCACGACGGCGGATTCGATCGGGCGGGGCAGATCCTGGCAATCCTCATGTTGGCGGCGCTGATCACCGCCGTCATCGAGGCTCGCCCGCAAGGTCTGGCCAGTCCGTTCGTGCTGGGCTGTTTTTCCATGGCGCTGATAGTGGCTGGGCTGTTTTGGCGAACGGAAGCGCGCAGCCCCCACCCGATGTTGCCCCTGCGCTTCTTCAAGGCGCCGGGCTTCACGGCGGCGACGCTTTACGGTGTTGTGGTCAACCTCACTTACTACGGCGTCGTGTTCCTGTTGAGCCTTTATCTGCAGACCGTGCATGGCTACAGCGCCGTGCGCACGGGTATTGCCTACCTTCCACTGACCGCAACTTTTTTTGCGGTCAACATTTTCAGTGGCTGGTTGGTCGCGCGCACGGGCGCGCGCCTCCCGATGATTTTCGGTGCGCTCATCGATGCAGCAGGCTTTGCATTGATTCTCCTGCTCGGCGCGAATAGCTCCTACTGGCTGATGCTGCCGGCATTTGCGCTATTGCCTGCCGGCATGGGGCTGGGCGTTCCAGCAATGACAAACACGGTGCTCGCTGCCGTCGACAAGGAGTCGTCAGGCGTCGCTTCGGCCGTGCTCAACGCGGCCCGTCAGGCTGCCGGTGCGATCGGGGTTGCGCTATTTGGCGCACTGGCGGGCGACCACAAGGAAAATATCGTTGCCGGCCTGCATGGGTCGGCGTTGATCTCCATCGTGTTGTTGCTTGGAGCTGCGGCGATTGCCATGTCGGGTATCAGGCATCATCCGAAGGCGATAGCGTAACGAGCGATAGGTGTAGTCCCCATCGGGCGCGACGAGCTTTGTGGCTGGACTCAGTCGTCATCATCGTCTTCGTCCGCGCCGGCTTTCCAGTATCCCTTCGCCTTCATCCAGTCTTTCGGCACGCCGCGTTCTTCGCTGAGCCATAGGCGCATATTGCGGGTGCGGCGCGATTCGGTGGCGATCCAATAAAACGTGTCGCCAACCGGAGTGGGTAATTCACGCAGTGCCTGTTCCAGCAGATCGCTGCGATCGGCGGTGATGTCGTTGCGTTCCAGCCAGGTGACATTGAGCTGGGCGCGCGAGCGCCATGATTGGCGATCATCCGCGTGCGGAATTTCTGCCAGCACTTCAACGCGTGTGCCTTCGGGCATTTCTTCCAGCCAGCGGCCGATCGCGGGTAGGGCGGTTTCGTCTCCGACGAGTACGTACGTGTCGAAATCATCGGCGACCACGGACGAGCCGCGCGGTCCGCCCGCCCCGATCCGTTGACCAGGCCTGGCCTGTGCCGCCCAAGTGGACGCGGGGCCATCGCCGTGCAGCACGAAATCGATCGTCAGTTCGTTGAGCTCATCGTTGTAGTGGCGTGGGGTGTAGTCGCGCATCGGCGAGTATTCACGGCCGGGCGGAAATTCCGGGCCGTTGGAGCCCAGCACCGGTCGGACAATGTCGCCAGCTCTATTGGGAAAGAACAGTTTCACGTGGTCGTCGGGCGCGGCGCTGACAAAGCCACGCAATTCAGCGCCACCGAAAACGATGCGTTGCATATGCGGGGTCAGCTGCTCGGCGCGCAGCACTTCCAGCGTTCGCAACACCACGGGGTGGCGGATCCTGCTATGGGCATGAGATGTCATCGGGAATATCTCCATGAGTGGGGCAAGGTGCCGGCTAAAAGCCCCGCAGCGTCCGCGCTTGGCGGGAAGGGAGGGCGGTGGCGTTGGCTACTGTTGGGTGTGGACGGTATTACGCGAGTCGATAACCGAGGTGTTAGGCGATCTCCCGCATGCTGTTGGCGGCAGCGCTGGCGGATGCATGACTGGCTTGCGCGGTTGCAGGTGAGGTTGGGGCGGGGTGTGGCATCTGCAGCGCCTCGGCAAGGCCTAGTTTTTCCAGTTCCTGCAAAAAACCCTGCACCTGTTGCAGCATGGCGCGGACATTATCGGATGCGTGCTCAGCCGCATCGTGGGGCAGGTCGTACAGGCGCCAGCGGCAGCGCCCGTGCGGCTGGGTCTCGGCGTGCACCAGTGCGAGTTGTTTCAACTCGCGCAGGAAGCGGTAGACCGTGCCGATGCTGGTGCCCGCATGGTGCTCGCGGGCGGCTTGCAACAGCGCTACCGCGTCGTGCGCCTGGTCGAGCCGAAGCATGGCGCTGAGGATCGCGCGACGCGACGCAGTCATCAACAGGCCCAGCGACTTGCAGCGTGCTTCCCACGCCACCAAGGCGGCTCTGGCCGCTTCACTCACGGCGTTCACCGGTGGCGATCGCGCTGGCGGCGTGTTCCAGGATGTCGGCTACGCGTTGTGCCTCGGCCTTGCTCCAGTCCGAGCGCATCAGCAGCGCATGCTTGAGTGCGTGCATGGCTTTGCGCACATTCATCGGCGCCGCCATTTTTGCGGCCATTTTCGCGCTGTGTTCGGTGCGTGCCGTGACCGCTTCCACCGCGCTGCGGTTCTCGTCCAGGTAAGCACGGCCGGCGGTGGTGATGGCGTACAGCTTTCGGCCGCCCTGTTCGTTCGTCACTTCGGCATAGCCGAGTTCTTCGAGCATGGTGAGGGTGGGATAGATCGCGCCGGGACTGGGCGAGTACTGGCCGTGGAACATATCCTCGATGATGCGGATCAGCTCGTAGCCATGGCGCGGCTGTTGTTCGATCAGTGCCAGCAGCAACAGCTTGAGATCGCCATGGCCGAACATGCGGCCACCACCGCGGCCACGACCACCGCCGCGCATTTCGTTCCAGTCGGCGAAGAAATCGCCACCATGGCCTCCATGGCGGCCGCCGAACATTCCGGCATGGCGTTCGTGATGGCCGCCATCGTCCCGGCCTTCGCCGTGTCCGAAAGCGTGACCGTGGTGATGGTGGTGCAGGGCGTGGAAAAACAGATTGCGCATACGCATGGTGAATTCCGATATATCGTGAGAGTGTCGTAAAGATATATCGCAACTGTATCTAAAGCAATACGTATTCGGACGGGCATGGCGTCTTTGTGCGCCGGGGCTAGGGAAGGGGCGTTTGGCTTCAAGTCAAAAGCCACCCCCTCCCAACCTCCCCCTGCAGGCAGGGGGAGGAGCAAATCGAGATTCTAGGGTTTTGACTAGCGCAGGACTGCCCGATGGCCGGGCGGCGCTGGGTGAGGGGGTCAGCGCCGCCTCCTCGCTATGCCAGACCTTCGCTGCGACTAGCCACGGCGGCGTTGTCAGCGGAGCGCCCTTCATCGTCGGAGGAGCTCTCCAGGGGTGCCATCAGAAACCGGTTGCCGCCCATTTTCTTGGCGCGGTACATAGCGCTATCGGCATGCCGCATCAGCTGTTTTTTCTCATTGCCGTGCTCCGGATAAACGGCTATGCCAAGGCTTGCGGATATCAGTACCGGATGCTCGGCTAGTTGGAACGACTGATTGAGAGAGGCGCGAATCTTTTCGGCGACCGCCAGGGCATGTTCCGGCACCCTGATGGTATTGAGCAGCACGACAAACTCGTCGCCGCCGATGCGCCCGACCGTGTCCGACTCGCGCACGCAGTGCCTGATGCGATGACCCACCTCATTCAGCAGCAGATCTCCGGTGGCATGGCCAAACGTATCGTTGACCTGTTTGAAACGGTCCAGGTCGATGTAGAGCAGGGCTAGCCGATCGTCGGCCAGCTGGGTTCGGGCCAGTGCTGCCCGCAGTCGGTCGTTGAACAGCCCGCGGTTCGGCAGGTCGGTCAGCGCATCGTGTCGCGCGATATGACGCAACCAGGTTTCGGCCTGCTTGCGTTCGATCGCGGCGGCCACCTGGGTGGAGACAAACTGCAGCAATGTCTTGTCCTGTTCGGAGTAGCGCACGCCACCGGAGTAGCTCTGCACGACGAGCGCGCCGATGACGCCCTTTTGCGAAGTAAGCGGAACCCCAAGCCAGTCCAGCGATTCCTTGCCCTGAATCGGTCCCGTGCTTTCGTGCAGGGCGGGCTTGGTGTCCGGCGTGAGAAGCAGCGCTTGTCCAGTACGGATGACCTCACCGGTGAGGGTGCCGGAGTTGAGTTTTCGCGGTGCGGGTGCGTTGTCGTGCTCGTCGACGTAGTAGGGGAAACTGAGCTCGTCGTTCTTCTCGTCGTAAAGGGCAACGAAGAAATTGGCCGCCGGCAGCAGTCCGCCGATGATCTGGTGAATGCGCCGAAATAGCGCAAGCAGATCCTCCGCCGAGTGTGCAGCTTCGGAAATATTGTGCAGGGCAGCCTGCATGGATTCGGCGCGCTTGAGCTCGGTCACGTCGCGTGCCACGGCGACCCTCAGCTGGTCGGTTTCCGACCAGCGGGCCGACCACATGATATGGATGATCTGCCCGTCCTTGCGTACATAGCGGTTCTCGAAATGCAGCTGGAGATGGCCCCCCCTGACCCTGGAGGCCGCCTGCAGGGTCTTCGCCCGATCCTCCGGCAATACCATGTCGAGCATCTGCCGGCCGATCATTTCCGCGGGTGTGTAGCCAAAAATGCGCTCGCACGCAGCACTGACAAACACAAAGCGCCCCTGAGCGTCGACCAGGCAGATTGCGTCGAGCAAGAGGTCCATGACGTTATGCAGAGGCGGGTGGGCGTTTTTTTCCATCGTGAACATCGTGTTGCTTGGCGAAGTTAAGTGCTTCCAAGCACACACCATGCCGAGGTGGTGAATAACTGACGACGATCCAACCAATGCGTCTGCCTGGTGGGTATGCGGCGTGCTGACCGGCTCAGTTCAACGTAAGCCTTCCTTTGAACAGAAAAGGTGCTGACCGTTCCAATTCCGGCGCGATGGCGAGTCAGTCGCTTACGTGAATGCTGAACGCAGGCCTCAGGGCAACATCGTCCAAACAGCATGGTCACGCACTGTCGACCAAGTCACCTCTATACCTTAGGGCGTCTGCAATATCGCAGGCGTCATTTCCCGGAGATTTCGCATGGATCATAATCGCATCGAAGGTACCAAGCACCAGATCAAGGGTACGGCCAAGGAAGTCGTCGGCAAGGTCACCGGCAATAAGGCCAAGGAATTGGCCGGAAAGCTCGAAAAGAATGTGGGTAAGTTCCAGGACGAAGTCGGCAAGTCGGCCGATGCTCAGCGCGACGTGGACAAGTAGCGTCGTTGATCCCATGCCCGGGCGTGCGGCAGAGGCTGCGCGCTCCATGGGTTTGGTGAGTTCCTCAGTGCAACTCAGTTGAGAAGAGGTGCTGCCATGGGCGGCACCTCTTGCTGTCGTGCGGGCTCGGAAGCCGTCAATGCCCGCGTGATGGGATTCCATCCGCCATCACGTCGCCGCGCCGATAGCTGAGCAACCTCCCGCGAAACGGCGCGATGTCGGCCGGATCAAACCGGCTGCGCAGTTCGGTAACCGCATAACCCTGGTCACTGAGGGCGCGCGTGAAGGCCGAGCTGTTGCCGCGTCCCGGATCGGTGATCAGCACTTCGACGTCGGGCAGGGCGTGGCGCAACATCATGGCGGCCAGCAGTCCAGCGTGTTCGCTTTCGTAAAGGATGTCGCTGCCGATGATCAGGTCAAAGCGCCCCAACGTGGCATCGGGTACTTCCCAGCGCAGGTCGCGGTAATCGATGGTCGACAACTGGTTCTGCGCCGCGTTGTGGTGCAGGAACGATTCGGCCAGCGGATGGTGGTCGCTGGCGGTGATGTCGGCTCGCCGCCGTTGCAGCACCAGGCTGGACAGGCCCAGCCCGCAGCCAAGTTCGAGGATGCGCTTGCCGGCGATATCGTGTGTGCACATGGCCTCAGCCAGCACCCGGCCCGAAGGCCACACCTGACCAAACAGGCTCCACAACGCTGACGAGATGCCGGCGCGATCGGCAAGCTGGTGCGGATCGGCAAACTGCTGCAGATCGGTCAAGGCGCGGATGCGATAGTCATAGCCGCCAAGGCAGACCACGAGTTCGCGGGTGGTGTAGCCAGCCATGGGCACTCCCGTGATGGCATCGACCCGGTGGATGGGATCGAGCGTGAGAGGGAGCGCAGCGGCGATGGCCGCCAGGACGCAGGAGTAGCGCGTGAATACCGCCATCCTACGGCATCAACTGTTGCAACGGGGTCAACGCCCCTTGCCAGCGAGGGAGTGCCTCCCCGTAGGTTGGGGTGAGCGCAAGCGATGCCCAACACTCCCGCAGCAACAACGTTGGGCATCGCTGACGCTCACCCCAACCTACACCCCCGCAACATACAAGCCGTTCGCCCTGAGCGTAGCGCAGCGAAGTCGAAGGGCCTTCGGGAAACTCGTGCGGGCCGGAGCCATAGGGGCCAGCTAAACCTTGCAGCTCCCTCCCACGCAAGGGTGCCCCCTTCCCCTGCTGGCAGCCGGTATTGCTCTCCAACGCCCAGCCCGTGCTACATAATCCCCCATGTCCATCCGACAAACCCAGCCCGAAACCCGCCAGCTCGATCTGCTCGGCGGCCGCATCGCATCCACTGAACTGCACCGGCTGTTTTTCGCACTGATGCCCGACGACACCACGCGCGCCCGGCTTGCCGCAGCAGCTGAGGCGCTCAGGGCCGGCCATTCCGGGCTGCGCGCACGCTGGATCAACCCGAACCGCTACCACGCCACGCTGCATTTCCTGGGTGATCACGCCGCGCTGCGGCCCACCCTGGTCGATGGCGCGATTGCAGCCGCCGACAAGATCCACGCCGAGCCGTTCACATGGACACTGGACAGCGCCGCCAGCTTCCGCGGGCGCGAGCCGCCTTGCGTGCTGCGCGGTGCGGAAGTGCCCGCCCTGATGCGGCAGCTGTGGCAATCGCTGAGTCACGCCATGGCGATGGCCGGACAGGGTAGGCACCTCGAGCGAAACTTCACCCCACATGTCACGCTGGCCTACAGCCACGGCGCGATGCTGGAGCCTGCGTTTATCGAGCCCGTGATGTGGCCGGTGGCTGAATTCGTGCTCGTCCACAGCGTGGTCGGACAGGGTAGTTACGAGATCCTCGGGCGCTGGGCGCTGGCGGTCCGATAGCCGTAAACAGGTTTCGGGAACGTAGTACTTGCCTAAACCGCGCCTTCATGGGTAACTTCAGCAGGGCCGGCAGCATTGGCGGGCAGGGATGGCATCAGCTAAGGCAGGGGACTTCACTTCAACGATTCGAGCGTTCGAGACGCTCGCGTAGCCGTGTGCGCGTGTAATAAAAGTAGCTTAGGGTCTTCAGATCAACGATGAGCAAGCAGACAAAATGAATTCGACAGATCTACCCGGCAGTCTCGAATGCGTTGGCCTTGGCATGACGCTGGGCTCCCACCTCGGCCCCTTGGCGCGCAGCCATATAGAACAGTCCGACGTGGTGTTTGCCGGAGTCTCCGACGGCATCGTGGAATTGTGGTTGCATAAGATGCACGCGGACGTGCGCAGCCTGCAGCCGTATTACCGAGAGGGCAAGTCGCGCATGCGGACCTACCGCGAGATGGTGGATGCGATCCTGACGGAGGTGCGTGCGGGCAAACGGGTATGTGGCGTGTTCTACGGTCATCCCGGGGTGTTCGCCTGGGTACCACACAAGGCGATCGAAATCGCGCGCAGCGAGGGCTATCGAGCACACATGGAGCCCGGCATTTCCGCCGAGGATTGCCTGTATGCCGATCTGGGCATCGACCCGGGCAAGTTCGGCTGCCAGCATTATGAAGCCAGCCATCTGCTGTTCTACCAGCGACGCATCGACCCGACCGCCTACTTGGTGCTGTGGCAGGTGGGGCTGGTCGGCGACCAATCGCTGGCACGTTTTTCCACCGGCGCGGCGTACCGACAGGTGCTGGTCGACGTGCTGGCGCGCGACTACCCGCTGTCGCATGAGATAACTCTCTACCGCGCCCCGACTTTGCCGATTCAGCAGGCTCGGATCGAGCGGATACCGCTTGGCGCGCTGCCGCAGGCTGACGTAGACATGGCCGATACGATGGTGCTCCCACCAGTTCGTCCCATGCAGGTCGATCACGAGATCCGGGCGCGGCTGTCAGCGCTGGATCGGGCCACGGCTGATGCAGTCTGAAGGGCGCAGCGATAGACGTCTCTTTTGCCCGCGCGTAAATTCGAAGAGTCGAATTTGCAGATTCAGGTAACGGGTGGTGACTATGCCGGAGAGTCGCCGTGCCGCTGGCGTTGTTTCCGAGAACTTGGCTGTCCTGAGTCGTGAGAAACTGGTTCGCCCTGTGCATCGCTCCATCGATGGTGTAATTTCGGCTTAATTAGGGTGGCGAAGTTGTATCGCTCGCAAAGGGTTGATGCGGCAAGGGTGCAATGAGAGAAGAGACAACGAGACATGCAAGACTCAGGGCCGCGGCGCCTTGATCAGGTCGCCGGCTTTCAGCCATTCAGATATCAGGGGGATAACCGATGTTCGACGTGATCGATTTTCTTGAAAGTGTTGGCCAGGACGCACAGTGGCGTCATGCTGACCCGGAGGCGCTGGCCGTCGCATTGACTGCAGCGCAGATTGATCCGGAGTTGCGGACGGCCATTCTTGCGAAGGATGAGCGGAGTCTTGCAACCATGCTTGGGAAAGGCTCTTTCTGTTGTTATATCAATCCGGCCAAAGAGGATGAGGGTGAAGGCGACGAGGACGACAAAGACGAAGATGACCAGGACGACAAGGACAAGGTTGAAAAAAAAGGCAAAGACAAAATAAGCAATGGATCAACAAAGACGTCTAGAGAGCGACGTTGATGTCCAGGTTTTCCGCGCGGGTGTGGAAGGCAAGTTAGATGTATCGGCCGGGTACGGGGCGCTGGTTGCTCCTCACCAAGTGGCTAATACTATGGTTCCTACTTGCAGGAACGGCCGGTGCTGCCGAAAAGCCGGCTGCACCGCTGCCCGAAGACCCAGCGCAACTCCTCAATCGTGCTGATGGTGACGAGTCGTCAAATATCGCTGAGTTCAACGCAATCTTGCACCGGCTTGATGATTTGTCATTAAAGCTTTCTCCTCAGCAGCAACTGTATCGGCGTTATCTCATGGCGCGCGAGGTCGTCTTCCGTGGCGACTTCAAAACTGCCATTCCAATGATGGAAGCGATCGCGGATCAGGCGACGAACCCTGCTCTGTCATTCCGTGCGGATGCCACGGTAGTGGATCTTCTGGTGACGCAATCCCGTTATGAGGAAGCGTTCGAACGATTGGGCCCGCTTTTGGTGCAGCTACCGCAGGTAACGGAAAAAAAATCTCGCATACAAGCGCTCGGCGTTGCTTCGCAGTTGTACCTCGAGGCCGGCCAATACGACTTGGCAGTGAGCTACGCGGAGCAATTGCTTCGTGAAAGCGATAGTCCAAAGAGCGCCTGCATAGGCTGGTACTACAAGCTTGATGCGCTCGTGCGGGGCGGACATATAGAAACTTCTGGCGTGCAACTCCACGAAGGTATGGATGCATGTGACGGGGCGGGAGATGTGTTGATTGCCGATATGTTCAAGTCAGTCGTGGCTCGATTTGACATTCAGCGGGGGCAACCCACGGATGCCATCAAATTGCTGACAAGCAATTACGCACAGGTACAACGCAAACTTTATCCACCGGTTATCGCGGATTTTGACGAGTTGCTCGCACTGGCATACTGGAAAACAGACGATCTTGGTCGGGCGAAGTATTTTGCGCTTCGCGTCATCGCCAACAATAAGGGAATCGGTGGCGTCTATTCCGAGTCGACGGCCACGGCCTATCGTGTTCTCTATCAGGTAGAAAAGAGCGAGGGCGACCTGGGTGCTGCTCTCGGTTATCACGAAAGTTACATGGCTGCCGACAAGGGCTATCTCGACGATGTGAGCGCGAAGGTGCTCGCCTATCAAATCGTCAAGCAGAGGGTGTTGGCGAAAAAGCTGCAGATCGACGAACTGGACAAGAAGAACAAGATTCTCACCTTGCAAGGGGAGCTGGATCACAAGGCGGCGGAAGCCAGCCGACTGTATATCGTGCTGCTGCTGCTGGTGCTGGTGTCGATCGCCCTGTGGACGTATCGGGTCAAACGCTCGCAGCTGCGCTTCATGAAGTTGGCCCGGCGCGATGGCTTGACAGGCATATTCAACCGACAGCATTTCGTCGACGAGGTCGAGCAGCAATTGCAGTACTGCAGGAAGTCGGCGCGAGATGCGTGCATTGTGCTGATCGACCTGGACCATTTCAAAGTCGTCAATGACACCCATGGTCACGCGGTTGGCGATCGCGTATTGCGCCGCGCTGTCGATGCTTGCCAGACGCATCTGCGATCGACCGATATCTTCGGTCGCCTCGGCGGCGAGGAGTTTGGCATTCTGCTGCCCGACTGCAGGCTAGAGCAGGCCCAAGCCCGAGCCGAGCAAATCCGCGTGGCGATCGCGACAGCCGCTACCGGCGACAACGCGCCCGGCATTCCCATTTCAGCGAGTTTCGGCGTCGCGGTGACAGCCCGGGCCGGGTACGAACTGCGCGCGCTGCTCGTCCATGCCGATGAGGCGTTGTACCGGGCCAAGCGTGAAGGTCGCAACCGAGTCGTTGTATCTGACGAAGTGGAAGAGCGCCTGAAAACGGGATGACCGCACCGGCTGTTCACGCCATGGTGACCGATCCGCGGATACGTGCCGGGATTGCCGTGCTGGCTCTGGCGGCGCCCGGCGAGGCTGCAACGGTGTGAGCGAGATCAATCTGTCAACGTTCGATTTCGAGACCGAGAGGTTGCATCTTCGCCCGTTGGATGCGGGCGATGAGGCCTTGTTCCATGGCCTTTATACCGACCCGAAAACCATGCGTTTCATCGCTCCACCACTATCAGCGGAACAGGCCGCAAAAAGCTTTCAAAAGATTGTTGTCCGACAGCGCGATTCGTCACTCAACGGGCGATTCTTGGCCATTCTGGAGAACGAATCGCAACAACCCGTGGGCATTTGTGGTACGTCGCAGTACGATGCCGATGCGCTTCGAGTGGAGGTGGGCATAGTATTGAGGCCTGAAGCACGCGCAAGGGGATTTGCGAGGGAGGCGCTGACAGCGTTGGTGAAACGAATCTTCGCGGGATGGCTAGTCGACGAAATTTGGGTGCAATGTTCTACGGAATATCCGGCAGTCGAACGAATGGTCTTCAGTGTAGGCTTCATACCTCGCACTGAGATCGCAGAAGAGCAGGGGCTTTTGCCAAAACGTATCTGGTCGATGCATCGATCATCGTGACGTTCTATCGAAACAATCAATGGTCAGGGGGAAGGCTAAATGTCAAATATTGTCGATTTTCTCGAAAGAATGGGCCAAGACGCGCGTCTACGTCACGCTTCGCAGAACGAATTGGAGCTCATCCTCAAAGGCGAGCAGATTGATCCGGAAGTAGGGGCGGCGATCTTTGCCAAGGACCAGTCGCGGTTGGATGCATTGCTGGGACAAGCGAATGTCTGCTGCGCGCAGTTTCCGGGTAAGGAGGATGAGGACGAAGACACCGAGGAAAGTCCATCGCGAGATGACGATGAGAGTGCTTCACTCTCCTTGTTTCGAGCTGTGGCATCCGTAGGTTAGTTCGATGCTTCTTTCGAGCAAATGGTGCTGGGCGTTCTACGCCAGGCGAGCTTTGCTCGTAACCTTGATCTTGGGTACGCCCGCTGAGGCGGCCGTACCTGCGTCTGAGGATGCAGCGCAACTGCTCAGGCACGCGGATAGCATCAAGACGTCAAACCATGCGGAGTTTACCGCACTGATAGAGCGGCTCGACGACGGTGCGAAGAAACTACCACCGGAGCAACAGTTTTATCTGCGCTACCTAAACGCCTGGGACGTCGCATATCACGGCGACTATGCGACGGCCATTCCGCAACTAAATTCAATCATTGCCGAATCCGCCGATGCCAACCTGCGATTTCGTGCAGGCATCACCACGGTCAACCTCTTGGGTATTGCAACCCATTACCAGGAGGCCTTCTCGCGGTTGAGCCAGCTTGTCGATCAATTGCCACACGTGAGCGACAAACATGCACGTATACAAACCTTTGGCATTGCGTCTCAACTTTACGCCGAAGCCGGGCAATACGATCTCGCATCGGTTTACGCGGATCAATTACTAAAGGAAAATCCGACCGCTGAAGGTGCTTGCAAGGGCGATTATCTGAAGCTCGATGCTCTCTATCGCGGCACGACGCTGCAAACGCTTGGTAAGAAGTTTCAAGACGGCATCGACATTTGCGTCAAAGCGGGTGAGCCAATTTTCGCCAACCTGATTCGCTCCCATGTAGCGAGCTTTGACATCCAGCAAGGTCGATATGCAGAGGCCATCGCGCTGTTGCAGCGAAATTACGAAGATGTCCAGCGCACACGTTATCGGCGTTTGATTTCGGAGTTCGATGCGTCACTCGCGCAGGCGTACTGGAAAGATGGTGAGACTGCTTTGGCACAACGGATTGCTCTCAAGGCCGTCGAGACCAGTGTCGAGAACGAATACACCGAACCACTGACCATCGCGTATCAGCTGCTTTACCTGATCGCTAAAACACAGGGTGACACGGGGGAAGCTCTCGCGTATCACGAGAAATTCATGGCGGCCGACAAGGGCTATCTGAATGACGTAAGTGAAAGGGCGCTCGCGTATCAGACCGTCAAGCAGCAGGTCATGGCGAAGAAGCTGCAGATCGACACGCTAAACAAGCAGAACCAGATACTCCAGCTGCAGCAGAAGCTTGCCAGTAAGGCGGCAGTAACCAGTCGGCTGTATATCATCCTGTTATTGACTGTTCTGGCATCCATCGCGCTGTGGACCTATAAGGTCAAGCGCTCCCAGTTGCGCTTCATGAAGCTGGCGCGACGCGACGGCCTGACCGGCATCTTCAACCGGCAGCATTTCGTTGAAGAGGTTGAGCAGCTGCTGGTGTACTGCAAGAAATCAGCGTGGCATGCATGCATCGTGCTGATCGACCTGGACTATTTCAAGGTCGTCAACGACACCCATGGCCATGCGGTAGGTGATCGCGTATTGCGCCGCGCTGTCGAGGCTTGCCAGGCGCACCTGCGATCCACCGATATCTTTGGTCGTCTTGGCGGCGAGGAGTTTGGCATCTTGCTGCCTGATTGCACGCTGGATCGGGCCGAGGCCCGGGCCGAGCAGATCCGAGTAGCGATCGCGACGGCTTCGTCCGGCGACAACTCGCCAGGCATTCCCATTTCGGCCAGCTTCGGCGTCGCGGTGACTGCGCGATCTGGCTATGAGCTGCGCGAGCTGCTCATTCATGCTGATGAGGCGCTTTACAAGGCTAAACGCGAAGGTCGCAACCGCGTCGTGGTATCTGAGGAAGTGGAAGAGTGCCTGAAAACGGGGTGATCTTGCCACGATGCGGATCAGCTGGTTTACGCCATGACTGCGGTCACGCCTGGCTGGATGGTTACGTGTAAGGCGTCCCGTCCTTGTGCGTGTAGCCAGCGTCCCCATCCACATGCAGGTCGATATCGGGATAACTGCAACTGTCATCGGCGCGGCGGCTGCCGATTTCCAGATAGACGGCTATTCCATTGCCTCGGTTGATCAGGTGGTGGCCGTCTGGGACGTTCTTGGGAAAGGCGGCGCAGTCATTTGCGCGCAGCGTCTGTTCGCCTGCGTCGATGATCAGGATAAGTTCGCCTGACGGGATATAGACGAATTCATCCTCGCTGGTATGCCAGTGCGGCTGGCTCGACCATGCGCCCGGCGGCAGCCGGGTGAGGTTGACACCGAAATCGGTCAGTCCGCCAGCGTTGCCAAGCGCCTGCTTGATGCGCGCGCCGGCTGCTGCTGCTGCAAACGGCACCGGATAACCTGAGCCTTTGCGTTCGGCTACGGTCGAGATATCGATCTTGGGCATATCGTTCTCGCTGCGGGGGCGCGGGGTGGGGATGTGTGCAATCCACCGAAAACACTTGGCGGGGTCATCGTTGTGTTGTGTGCGGGGCCGCGGGTCGGGGTGGCCGCTGCTACAACTTAGACGGCTTTCATGGACAGCCGCGGGCAGGCGCGCTAAAAAGGAGGCTCCCCAGGTGCAGGAGTCCCCGATGCGCGTAATGACGTCCGTCCTTTTCATGGCCTTGAGTGTGGGGGCCTACTCACTTCAGGCTGCCACGCCACCGGCTTCAGCCAGTTCATCGCCTCCAGCCGCCGCATTGGCGCCGCAGATCAACGCCGCCGACTTTGCGCAGTTCGACAAGACGCTAGCCTCGGATGCGTTTGGCGGACGCAAGCCCGGCACGATTTACGAAGAGCGCACGACCAGCTGGCTGGTCGAGCAGTACAAGCGCATGGGGCTGCAGCCGGGCAACCATGGCTCGTGGTTCCAGACGGTGCCGGCCGATTCCACCCAGCTGATCAACACCGATGTCACGCTGGATATCGCCGCCAACGGCAAAGATACAAAACTGGCCAACCACACTGACATGATGGTCGAGACGCTGCAGGCGAAGGCCGCCGTCGACCTGAAGAACTCGCCGGTGGTGTTTCTCGGCTACGGTGCCGATGCGCCGGCCTGGCACTGGAACGATTACCAGGGCGTCGACGTGAAGGGCAAGACGGTGATCGTGCTGGTCAACGATCCCGGCTTTGCCACCGGCGACCCGAAATTGTTCAACGGTCGCGCGATGACCTACTACGGTCGCTGGACCTACAAGTACGCCGAGGCCGCGCTCAAGGGTGCCGCCGCTTGCTTCATCGTGCATACCAGCGATGCGGCAGCGGGCTATCCGTGGAGCGTGGTGCAGAACAGCGGCAGCGGAGCGCGGCTCAGCCTGCCTTCGAGCGTCGACCCGTCGCCGCAGCTGCCGGTAGCCGGTTGGCTGACCCGCGATGCGGCCACGCGATTGTTCGCGGCCGCCGGCCTCGATTTCGACAAGCTGGAGAAAGACGCGGCAAAACCGGGCTTCAAGCCCGTGCCGCTGCAGGCGACGGCTTCGGTGAGTCTGCGCAACAAGATCAGTCACATCGAGTCACACAATGTGCTGGCGATGGTGAAGGGCAGCAGCAAGCCCGATGAAGTGGTGATCTACACCGCGCACTGGGATCACCTGGGCATCGACCCGACGCGCAAGGGCCATCAGGTTTTCAGCGGCGCGATCGACAACGGCACCGGCCTGACCATGCTGCTGGAGCTTGCCGACACCTTTGCCCACCAGAAGACGCCGCCGCAGCGCAGCGTGCTGTTCTTCACGCCTACACTGGAGGAGTCGGGCCTGCTTGGTTCGCAGTATTACGCGGCGAAGCCGGTGTTTCCGCTGGACAAGACGGTGGCCGACATCGCGGTCGATGCGTTGCCGATCATCGGCCTCGCTCACGACATGACGGTGATCGGCATGGGCCAGTCGCAGCTCGAAGACATGCTGGGCGCTGTGCTTAAAACCCAGGGTCGGGTGATGTCGCAGGAGACCACGCCGGAGAACGGGTTCTATTTCCGCTCGGATCATTTCAGCTTCGCCAAGGCTGGCGTGCCGGCGATGCTCGCCAGTTCAGGGCTCGACTTGTTGAATGGCGGCAAGGAGGCCGGTCAAAAGGCCGCCGACGACTATACGAAACATCATTACCACACGCCCGATGACGTGTTTAATCCGAACTGGGATTTCTCCGGCATCCTCGAAGATACGCAGGCGCTGTATCTGCTGGGCCAGCAGCTGAGCCAAGACGGCCAATGGCCGCAGTGGTATGCCGACAGCCCGTTCAAGGCCAAGCGCGACGCGATGATGGTGCACGACAAGTCAGGTGCCGACGCGGCGAAGTGACGCCTGACTCTGCTCCTCCCCCTGCAAGCAGGGGGAGGTTGGGAGGGGGTAAAGCTCTTGATCTTCTGAGGCGAAGAGCAACCCCACCCCAGTCCTCCCCTTGCGAGCAAGGGGAGCCAACATGCGAGCCACAGAGCCGTCGGGTGGGGTGAGCGTTAGCGATGCCCAACGTGGTCCCGGGCGTGATGTTGGGCATCGCTGCGCTCACCCCAACCTACAAGTGCGCTGGTGTCCCGCGAGCATCCGCCCCTCATCTCAACGCCGACGCGGCGAAGTGACGGCAAATCTTGATCTGCTGCTCCCCTGCTCGCAGGGGAGGACTGGGGTGGGGTTGCTCTTCGCCTCAGAAGATCAAGAGCTTTACCCCCTCCCAATCTCCCCCTCCGAGCAGGGGGAGGAGCAAAGCGGGCAGGCTCACCGGCCGAGGGGTGCTTTTACGGTTCGAGCGTCAGCGTGTGCTGATCCGGCCCGGGCAGCAGTGGTGTGGGGCGGCCGTTGACCCAGTCCTTGTGGCCGGCGCCGTAGTAGGGCGACAGTGGGTTGTCGCTCTGGCCGGCAGGCATTTCCAGGATGCCCTGGGCTTCGTGGCCTGGCGCCACGTCGAGGCGTTCGGAGGCGCCGAAGCCGGGGGCGGCGACACGCGGCATGTTGCTGTCGCCGGGCAGCGCTTGATCGGGCATGTCGAGGTAATGGCCGAGCCAGCCGGGCAGGGCGGCGGACAGGGGATGGTTGATCTTGCTGCGATTCTGCTCGCCCCACTTGCGTGCGGCGAGGCCGCCAGGCTGCTGGCCCAGTTCGTTCACCACCTGCTTGGCGGCGGCGATGAGCAGTGCGTGCCAGTCGTGATACTTCGGATCGAGCAGTTGCGCCGGCTGTGCACTGACCATGGCCCATACAGCTGCCTCGGTGCTGTTTTCACTGGGCCAGACGAAATCGCTGAAGCGGTGTTTTACCTGGGCGACATATGGCGCAAGGACCAGCTCGGTGACGCGTGTGCGGAACGTGCGCACGAGGCGGTAGTCGGCGCTGTCGATGGCGGCCCGGCCCTGCCACTGCGCGGTGATCTGGCGCAGCTGGAGTAGTGCTGGATCGGTGCTGCTGGTCAGCGTGTCCTGCAACAGGAACTGCCAGCGACTCATGAAGATTGCCTGGTCGTCCAGCTGGATGTCGAGCAGGTCACCAGGCATGAACTTGCTGTGTGCCTGCAGATCGTCGCGAATTTGTTGCGCACGCGCGCCCAGGTCGTGACCGCCGTCGCCGAGCAGGGCCAGCGCGCTGCCATCGACGGTACGGTTGTTGGCTGTCCACAGCCGGCCATCGGCGGGATTTTCGATGCGCGGGTATTGCGCCGGGGTCGCCCAGCCCTGCCAGCCGCGACCCGGGCTGGACCAGTCCGCTGGCAGCAGCGGGTCAAAACCGACGCGCAGCGGAATGCTGTTGCCGGCGAGCGTCCAGCCGATATGCCCGGCACTGTCCGCAACCAGCAGATTCTGCGGCGGGATGCCGAGCTGCGGTGCGAGGTCGAGCGCCGCCGACACATTTGGCGTGTGCTCGAGCTGCATCAGCGTGACGTTGTAGCCGCGCGGCTGATCAGCGATCCACGACAGCGCCAGCGGGGTGCCGTCGACATCGCTGGCCATGATCGGCCCCCAGCGGGTGTCATCGACCTTGAGGATCGTGTCCGGCTTGCCTTTGACCTGAATGTGTTCGTCGTGGCTTTGGATGGTCGCCCAGCCTTCGGGCACCTTGTAGCGGGCGGGATTGGCTGGATCGCGCAGCACCCGGACCCAGTCCTGCCAGTCGCCATAGCTGTTGGTGAAACCCCACGCGATCTGGCCATTGGAGCCGACGATGACGGCAGGGGTGCCTGGCAGGCTTACGCCATTGACGTCACGCTGTCCCTGTGGGGCGCTCGGATCGGGGTAACGCAGGCGGGTGCGAAACCAGATGTTCGGTACGCGCAGGCTCAGGTGCATGTCGTTCGCCAGCATCGCCGCACCACTGTCGGTGAGCGAGCCGGCGACGGCGAAGTTGTTGCTGCCGGGGCGTGCCTCATTGATGGCCGAAGCCAGCGACGCCGTCAGATTGCTGGATGTCGTCGTGGCTGCCGGGAGGTGGCGCAGATCGAACACGTCGGCCGCGGGGATTACCGGCAATGGCGACAACCGGCCGCTAAGCGGCGCTTCCCAGTCGGGATCGGGCGCGAGCAGAAAATCCACCAGCGGACCCGGTAGCACTGCGCGCATCTGGGCCAGACGCAGTTCGCGCTGGTTGCGGCCGTCGCCATTCAAATCCAGGTACATCGCAGCGATCACCAGCGCGCTGTCTTCCGATCGCCAAGGCTGCGGCTTGGTGCCGAGTAGCAGGTATTCCCAAGGCCGCACCCGCAGATCGGCGAGGCCGGCATTGACGCCATCGCGGTAGCGATCGAGTTGCAGTTTCTGCGCCGGCGGCAGGTGCGCGTAGGCCGCCTCGACGACTGCGCGCAGGCGGTGGCGACGGTGGTTGAGATCGGACGGGAGCGCTGCTGGGCCTACCAGTGCCGCCAGCTCGCCAGCTGGCATGCGACGCATCAGGTCCATCTCGAAGAAGCGTTCCTGCGCGTGTACGTAGCCAAGCGCGTAGCTGAGGTCGGTACGGTTGTGGCCTTGCAGCGTGACGGTGCCGAGCGCATCGCGGCTGATGCGCACGCTGGCGCTCAAGCCGGGCAGCTGTTGTTGGCCGTCCAGGCGAGCGCGACTGCCGCCAAGCAGCCACCAGCCGGTAGCGAATACGATCAGCAACAGCACCAGAAGTGCCAGCAGCAGGCGGCGCCATACGCGCCAGCGTGGGGCCCTCATTGCGCGACAAACACGGCAAAGATGCCAGCGTATGGCTTGACCATGAAGGGCGGCGATCCCGCATAACCTTCGCCGTCGACGTATAGCTGCGAGATGCTTCCGTCCAGATACAGCGCGTCGCGGCAGCCCAGCTGATCACGAAATAGCCGTCCAAACGAATGAAAGTTCACTGGCGCCTCACTTACCGCGAACACGGCTTCGGTTGGTGTTTTCATGCATACCCCACTTCGCCATTTCAGGCTGTCTGAGTCGTCGACGAATTGCTCGTTGAGCTTGCCGTCGATAAGCAGCATCGGACCGGATTGGGTGGCCCACTGTGCGGGCTTGCCATCGGCCTTGAAGCTGCTGCTGGTGCGCACGGCGGCCTGGCCGTCCGGGTAAACCACGAACACGCCATTCGGCAGCAGCGAAAAATTGCCGGAAGCCGGATTGCCGTGCGACAGGTTCAGCGGCACCACGGTCTTGCCGTTTTCCACATACAGGCCCAGTGGCGCGAACTGCTTGTCGTAGATGCCCGCATTGGCGGCAAACAGCAGCCGCTGGCCGCGGGCCTCGCCCCACTGACGCAGCGTTTCGATGCTGCCGAACGGCTGGCCGCTTTGTGGATCGTGCCAGTGCAGGCTCAGGGGCTCACGCTTGAGGTCCAGCTGGACCACTCGGTAAATCTGGCCATCGAATGTCAGCTCGGTGCTTTCCAGTGCCTTCGCGCTGGAGGTGCAACCGAGTACCGCGGCGAGCAGCACAAGCGGCAGCAGCCGATACAGTGGCTGATGGCGAATAAGGGTTCGAAGCAGAAGTTGGATCGATCGTTGCATCTGTCGATGGTCGCTGGCCGGCCGATTCTGCGCAAGCCCGAAGCTCGTCGGCGGCATTGAACAGGCTCTAAACTTGGGATTCCTGTCGCTGAGTCCTACCATGCCTTACACCCCCATTGTGGCCACGCTCGGTTATGTGCTGTCACCCGATCGCAGCGAAGTGCTGATGATTCATCGCAACGCACGTGCGGACGATCAGCACCTGGGCAAATACAACGGCCTCGGCGGCAAGATGGAGCAGGGCGAAGACATCGCCGCCTGCATGCAACGCGAGATTCTGGAGGAGGCGGGCATCAGCTGCGAGTCGATGCAGCTGCGTGGCACGCTGAACTGGCCGGGGTTCGGCAAGCACGGTGAGGACTGGCTCGGCTTCATCTTCCTGATCGACCACTTTGCCGGGGTGCCGTTGCTGGAAAATGCCGAGGGCACCCTGGAATGGGTGGCGCTGGACCAACTGATGACCTTGCCGATGTGGGAGGGCGATCGCCACTTCCTGCCGCTGGTGTTCGATGCGGACCCGCGTCCGTTCCACGGCGTTATGCCGTATCGCGATGGCCGCATGCAGTCGTGGTCGTTTACGCGTTTGTAGTGCGTAACCGCGGTGCCCGGATCGCCAACCCTCTGTCATTGGGCTTCACGACGAAGCGGGCTACTTCAGCCCGCTCCGCATATCGGCGGCGCTTCCCTCAGAAGCCGTGGCCGCGGAAGCCCTGGCCCTGGTTGACGCTGATCGAAAAGCCAACGCCTCCGCTCGGATGGTCGCAATCGCCAAATGCCTTGGTGACGTTCACCTCTCCGCCTTCCCACGTGCCGGTGCCTATATGACTACCGCTGACCACGCCGGTGCTGACGCTGCCGTGTACCTGGGCATCGTTGTACTTGGAGTCATCGCAGGCCTGCGCGCTGGCGATGCCGCTATCCGTGCTGCCGCTGGTGTCCCCGTAATACACGCCAGGGGTCGGCTTGGCTGCCGTGGTGCCGGCGCCCGTGCCGGAAACCGCCGTCGCGCTCGGGTTGGCGGCGGTCGAGCCGGAGCTGGCGGGCTTGGCCGCGGTCGAGCTGGAGGCAGGCAGGTTGCTTGGCAGCTTGAGGTTCAACGGCTGGGTGGTTTGCGCCCACACCGAGGTGACCAGCAGGGCGCCTGCGAAGCCACCAATTAGCCATTTCATGTTCATACGTGCTCCGGGGATATGACGTATTCAACGCACGATGCCGCAACGCGTGCACACCAACGTTTGTGTACATGGTACGGCAGGAAGTTCCTGCCGTCGCAGATCAGGCGGTCGTCTCGATCCGCTCCACCCGGCGCAGGCCGCGCGGCAGCAGACCGCCACGACTGGCGCGATTACCGCCATATTCCACCAGATCCGACCAGCGCAGCGTGAGTTTGCGCTGGCCGGCGTACAGCGTGACTTCACCTTTGCCTTCGACCACCACCGCAATGCCGGCCACGCGCTCATCGCCGCTGACGAGTTTCGCCTTTGGCACCTCGATCAGCTTGTTGCCCTTGCCCTTGTCCAGCTCGGGTAGCTCGGCAACCGAGAACATCAGCAGATGACCTTCGGTGGTAACCACCACGATGCGATCGCGGGCTGGGTCGGCGCTGATCTGCGGCGCCAGTATTTTCGCACCGTCGCTGAGACTGATGATCTGCTTGCCGGCCTTGTTGCGGCCGGTGAGCGCCTCGAAACGGGTGACGAATCCGTAGCCGAAATCGGTGGCGAGGATCACCCGCGTGTCGTTGTCGCCAGCGATGACGGCATCGAAGCTGGCGCCCGCCACCGGGCTGAAGCGCCCGGTCAGTGGCTCGCCGTTGCCGCGTGCCGAAGGCAGCGTATGGGTCGGCGTGGAATAGCTGCGGCCGGTGGAGTCGATGAACGCGACCTGCTGGGTAGTGCGTGCCTTGACTACGGCTAGCAGGCCGTCGCCTTCGCGATAGTTCAGGCCTTCCGCGTCGATGTCGTGCCCCTTCGCGGCGCGCGCCCAACCCTTCTGGCTCAGCACCACGCTGACCGGTTCGCTGACGACCAGGGCGCTGTCGTCCAGCGCCTGGGCGGCTTCGCGCTGCACCAGCGGCGAGCGGCGGTCGTCGCCGAATTTTGCGGCGTCGGCGCGCAACTCTTCCTTGATCAGGCTCTTCAGCTTGGCTGGTGATTTCAGCAGCACGCTGATCTTCGCGCGTTCTTCTTCGAGCTGGTCGCGCTCGGCGTTGATCTTCATTTCTTCCAGTCGCGCCAGCTGGCGCAGACGGGTTTCCAGGATGTAGTCAGTCTGTTCGTCGGACAGCTTGAAGCGAGCCATCAACACCGGCTTCGGCTCGTCCTCGGTGCGCACGATGCGGATCACCTCATCCAGATTGAGGTAGGCGATGTGCAGGCCTTCCAGCATGTGCAGGCGACGTTCGACCTTGTCCAGGCGGTGATTGAGCCTGCGGGTGACCGTACTGGTGCGGAAGATCAGCCATTCGCTGAGGATGCGCTTGAGATCCTTCACCGCCGGACGGCCGTCCAGGCCGATCATGTTGAGGTTGACGCGGAAGCTCTTTTCCAGATCCGTCGTGGCGAACAGGTGCTGCATCGTCTCGTCCGCATCGACGCGATTGGAACGCGGCACGATGACCAGTCGGATCGGGTTTTCGTGATCGGACTCGTCGCGCAGGTCCTCGATCATCGGCAGCTTCTTCGCGCGCATCTGTGCGGCGATCTGTTCGAGGATCTTCGACGGGCTGACCTGATGCGGCAGCGCGGTGATCACGATGTTGTTTTCCTCGCGCTGGTATACCGCGCGGGCGCGCACCGAGCCGGTGCCGTTCTGGTACATCGCCAGCAGTTCGTTGCGCGGGGTGATGATCTCCGCCGAGGTCGGATAGTCCGGGCCTCGTACATGCTCGAACAGGTCGGCGACCGTGGCATCCGGATCGTCCAGCAGGCGGATACAGGCGCTGACCAGTTCGCGCAGGTTGTGCGGCGGGATATCCGTGGCCATACCGACCGCGATGCCCATCGAGCCATTCAGCAGCACGTGCGGCACTCGCGACGGCAGCCAGCTCGGTTCATTCATGGTGCCGTCGAAATTCGGCACCCAGTCGACCGTGCCCTGGCCCAACTCGCCGAGCAACGCCTCGGCGATCGGGCTGAGTTTGGATTCGGTGTAGCGCATCGCCGCGAAGCTTTTCGGATCGTCCGGCGAGCCGAAGTTGCCCTGGCCGTCGACCAGCGGATAGCGGTACGAGAACGGCTGCGCCATCAGCACCATGGCTTCGTAGCACGAGCTGTCGCCATGCGGATGGAACTTGCCGATCACGTCACCGATGGTGCGCGCGGATTTCTTCGGCTTCGCTGTGGCGGCCAGCCCCAGCTCGCTCATCGCGTAGATGATGCGGCGCTGTACCGGCTTCAGACCGTCGCCGACGAACGGCAGCGCGCGATCGAGCACCACATACATCGAATAGTCGAGATAGGCCCGCTCGGCGTACTCTTTGAGCGGGATCTGTTCGTAATTGGCTTGCAGGTTCATGCGGTTACGTCTGATAAGTTGCGCGCGGCGCGCGGATAACCGGACGATGGTGCCAGAAAGCGGGGGTTTCTTGTATCGGGATGGATGAAAACCTCGGGAAACCGCGCTCTCCGCTCGTCATTCGAGTCGGGGGAGGCCGCTCTTCTCTCGTCATTCCTGCGAAGGCAGAAGGCGCTTTTCAACAGCGAAGCTGGTCAACCCAGTGCCCCTGGCTCTTCGGGGACTTGAGGTCACTGGGTCCCTGCCTTCGGGATGACGAGCTGGTTTCGGGGCCTCCACGAAGTCGCCCCCTGCGGTTGCCACCCGCAGTTGCCACCATAGCCAAGGCACTACTGGCGCACCGCTTCGATGTCCAGTTTGCGCAGTTGCTCCTGCACGCTGTCCGGCCCGGCCAGGTGCGCGGCGCCGACGGCGATGAACACGGTGCCGGGCTGTTGCAGCATGTGGGAGATCTGTGCGGCCCAGGCCTCGTTGCGGTCCACCAGCAGGCGCTGGTAGAGCGCCGGTTCGCGCTGGCGCAGATCTTCGTCTTCGAGTCGCGCGATGGCGGTGGTGTCGCCGGCTTTCCAGGCGTCGATCAGCTCGGTGAGTTCGCTGCCGCCCTGATCGACATCGTGCAGGGTCGAGCGCAGCAGAGCCAGTTCGACCGCTGGTGAAAGGTCGGCGAGAAAGCGGATCTGCTGCTCGGAAGTTTCCAGTCCGTTGACCGGCTTGCCGGCCTGGGTCATCTGCGCCTGCAACAGTTTGTCCACCCCGTGCGCGGGATCGAGACCGGCCTTCAGCAGCGGCGCTACAGTCAACGTCAATGCGGCCAGCCAGGGCCGCATCACCTGCAACGTCTGGATGCCCCCGGGTACGCTGGCTGTTTGCGCGGCCTGCGTCAGCGTGGCGTTTTCGGCGGGTGTGAGTTTGTCCGACAGTGGATGGCCAGGGTCCAGCCCGTATTGCAGCACCAGTGCCTGCATGTGTGCATCGTCGTTGTCGGTCAGTTCGATGGTCAGCGAGTCGCTGGCGGCCAGTGCCTTTTCCAGTGCAGGGAATCGCCAGGCAGTGTCATTCGGCAACAGGTGCACGGTGCCAAACAGATAGATCGTGGTGTGCGCGTTCTTCACGACCCATAGCGCCGGCTGCGCGAGCACCGGAGTGGCCAGCAGCAGACTGAATAACGCGATGGCCGCATAGCGACGGGCGTGACGAAACAGCGGCATGCTTCTTCCTTGCGGCGATTGGACCTGGCTGTCGATGGTGGCACGACATGCCCAGCGTGGCGATGGGTTCACGCCGGTGCTCAGCGCGGCACGCGATAGCCACCGGGTACGCCGCGCGGACTCAGCGTGAGTTGCCACAGCTGGTCGCGGCGACTGCGGAATACCGCGGCGGAAACCGCCAGGTAATAGCGCCACATGCGCCGGAAGCGTTCGTCATAGTTCGCCCCCAGTGTGGGCCATGCGGCTTCGACATTCGCGCGCCACGCAGTCAGTGTGCGATCGTAGTCGGCACTGAAGTTGTGCCAGTCCTCGATCACGAACAGGTCTTCGAGTGCAGCGGCCACCTGGCTGGCGGCGGGAATCATCGACTTCGGAAAAATATATTTCTCGATCCACGGATCGGTTTGCGCCGGTGCGCTGTTGCTGCCGATGCTGTGCAATAGCGACAGGCCATCGTCCTTCAGGCACCGCCGCACCGATTCGAAATACGTGCGGTAATTCTTGCCGCCGACATGCTCGAACATGCCGATCGAGTAAATCGCGTCAAAACGTTCATCGATGTCGCGGTAGTCCTGCAGGCGGATATCGATCGGCAGCCCGGCACACAGCTCGCGGGCGTACTCAGCCTGTTGCTGCGATACGGTGATGCCGACACCTTCGACACCGTAGTTTTCCGCCGCGTACTTCAACGCTTCGCCCCAGCCGCAGCCGATATCCAGCACGCGCTGGCCGGGCTTGAGCTGCAGCTTGCGGCAAACCAGATCGAGCTTGGCCGCCTGCGCGTCGTCAAGGTTGTCGGCGGCTGCCCAGTAACCGCAGGAGTAGACCATGCGACGACCCAGCATGGCGTGGAACAGATCGTTGCCGAGGTCGTAGTGCACCTTGCCGATCTCGAATGCGTGCTCGCCGCGCTGCAAATTGATGAAGCGTGCCTTCAGATGCGCGAGCAGGGTGTCGAGGGTTTTCAGTTCCTGATCCAACCCGGCCGTCAGCAACCGGGTGCACAGGCCGGGCAGATCGTCGGCATCCCACCAGCCATCCATATACGACTCGCCCAGGCCCAGCGATCCGCGGGCGAACACGCGGTTGTACAGACGTTCGTCATGCACGCGCAGGTCGATCGGTGCATTGCCGTCGATGCGGATGCCGGCTTGTTCGAGCAGTCCGCGGGCACGTTCCTTCAGATTGTCCTGACTCATGCTTCCCTCGCTGTCTGGCTGGATGTCGGACCTTCGCCCGGGTCGGAATCAATGCTTGTCGAGCAACGCAAAGGTTGTCGGGGAGCGCGCATACACCACGTCAACGCCGGCGGTGCGGACCAGTTGCAGCAGCAGTTCGGCCTGATCTTCGCGCAGCAGGAACTCGACCTTTACTGGCAGGTCGTCGGCCAATTCGAAGAATTGCTCCTCGTGCACCACGCCGTGCCGACCGAAGCCGGCGATCGCGCGAAACACCGAGCCGCCGCCGAGGCCGTGGTGCTTGGCCTGTTCCAGCAGCCACTCGGACAGCAACATGCCGTCGTGTTTGGCGCGCAGATGGCAGTAGAAATAGAGATGGACACCCTGTTGCACGGTTTCATGAGTCATGGGGCTACCTGGTCAGTGACGCAGCAAGCTGCGGGTCAGTGCGATGCCCATCACGGTCATGGCAAGCGATCCGGCGACATGCGCCATGACGTGACCGCTAAACCACAGGTACTGCTGACGCAGCAGCAACGTGGCGGATTCGGCCGAGAAGGTGGAGAACGTGGTCAGGCCACCCAGAAAGCCGGTGAATACAAACAGCCGCAGTGCAGGCGACAGGGTCTGGAAGTGATCGAACAAACCCATCACGCAGCCCATCATCAGGCCGCCGGCAAGGTTCGCTGCCAGCGTGCCCAAGGGCAGGGTGGGAAACAGGGGGTTGAGCAGGACGCCCAGCCCCCAACGCAACCAGCAGCCCAAAACGCCGCCGATACCTACCGCTGCAAATCCGCTAAAGCCCACGAGCGCGTCTCCTGACAATGAGAATGTCCGGTTGCAGCGGTGGCAGGCACGCCTGCGCCGCCGGAAGCCGGTGGTGCAGGCATCATCAACCTCAACGCCGGGCGAGAGGTGGTTTGTTCCGGATCGCCACAGGCTTTCGCGAAACGGGAGGCATGCCATCTCCCGCATGGCTATCCTATTCGATTAAGCGGCCTCGCCGTCAAGAGCGGCGAATCTTTGCGATGCCCCTCTATACTCGCCGGGCCTTTATCGACGCGCCTGTCACTCCATGAATCCAACCCACCGCACCGTGCGGCGCAGCCTGCCATGGCTGCTGGCTGCGCTCTCGATGATCGGTCCGTTCTCGATCGACGCGGTGTTTCCGGCGTTCCCGTTGATCGGCGCGCGTTTTGGCGTCGATAACGCAGCACTGCAGCAGCTAATCAGTACCTATCTGATCACCTACGCGGCGATGAGCTTGTTCCATGGCGCGATCTCTGACGCGATCGGGCGCAAGCCAGTGATCGTCACTGGCATGCTGGTGTACGCATTCGCTTCGGTGGGCGCGGCACTGTCGACGTCGTTCGCCATGCTGCTGGCCTGTCGCGCTCTGCAGGGGGTATGCGCGGGTGCGGGCCTGGTGGTGGGACGCGCGGTGATCCGCGACAGTCTCGAAGGTGCCGCTGCGCAGGTGATGATGTCGCGGGTGATGATGATTTTCGGCGTGGCCCCGGTGATCGCGCCGATGGTCGGTGCGTTGCTGTTGTCGCTGGATGGCTGGCACGGCATTTTCTGGGTGTTGACCGGGTTCACCGCGTTGCTGGCGCTGGCCTTGATGCTATGGCTCGATGAAAGTCATCCACCGGAACAGCGCACGTCGTTTGCGCCGCGTCCGCTGTTGGCCACCTATCTGTCCTTTTGTCGCGATCGACCGTTCTGGCCGCTGCTGATTTCCTGTTCGGTGAATTTTGCGGGATTGTTCCTGTACATCTCCTCGGCTCCGCGCATCGTGCGCGAACTGCTGCATCTGTCGGCGGCAGGGTTTCCCTGGCTGTTTATGCCGGTGGTGCTGGGTCTGGTCGGGGGTGCATGGCTGTCCGGGCGAATGGCGCATCGACGCAGCGCGGGTTTCACGGTAAACCTGGGCTACGCGGTGATGTTGCTGGCCTGTGCGTTGCACCTGCTGCTGGCGTGGCTGTTGCCTGCGCCGACCTTGCCATGGTCGATGCTGCCACTGATCCTGCAAGGTGTCGGCGTGCAACTGGCGTTTCCCACCTTGACGCTGTTGTTGCTGGATCGCTTTTCGAGCCAGCGCGGCAGCATTTCGTCCGCGCAGGCGTTCGCCAGTCTGCTGCTGTGCAGTTTCGTCGCCGGGGTGCTGTCGCCGCTGTTGTCCGGCGACATGCTGCACCTCGCGCTGGGTGCGTCGGCATTGACGGTGATCGGTGCGCTCTCCTGGCAGTGGTACCGCAGCATCCTCCATCGCCCGCTACCGCAATTGTTGGCCGATCAGGAACCCGATGCGGTCATGCAGGTGGAGATCGTCGAGCCGCATTGAAGCGTCGGCGCGGCACCGGTTTTTCAGGGCTGGTCGGCATTTCTTATGGTCACGTCAATCAGGGTCACGTCGACTTCGGCCGCCGACGCAGGGTTGTCGCCGGTGTCCTGGCGCAGTGATGGATCAACCGGCAACAGCAGAACCGAACGTGCCAGCGCCTGTACCAGCGAAGGCGAACGATAATTGACGTCGTTGTACCAGCGATGCCAGACCGAATCGTCCACCGTTTCATTTACGCCGGTGCCCATGGTGCGGTCGAATGGCGGCTTGAATTCCTTGTAGATGCCGCCCATGAATTCCGCGTAGGAATTGCGCGGCACACCCGTGTCGGCATCGGCACTCGGGACAAAGATTTCTTTGCAGGCGAGGCCGGCGGCCATGGCCTTTTGTTGTAGCCACGCCAGCGGCAGCTCCGGCAGCGGATCGGGTTTGCGCCCGGCACCATCGCGGGCGTAGCCGCCACCGACATCAGCATGCGCACCAATGAACCAGCGCTGTTCGACCTCGATCTGCTCGAGCTTCTTCGAGGTCTGGGTTTCCCCAGGCTTCACGCTATCGGGATCACGTGTCCACACGGTCGGCGCAAAGTCAGCACGATGCTCATCGAGCGCCAGCGCCTGATACGCGTACCTGACGATCTTGCTGAGCTCGGTGTCGTGAAATTGATACCTGGAGCGCGCGAACGGAAACCACGAAGCCGTATCCGGAATGCCGAGCTCGCCCACGGTGTCCCAGACACCGATGAAGTGAATACCGATTTCGACGGAGTGCCTGGCGCGAAAATCCTGCGCCGCCGGATCGTCAGGCTGGATCGCCGTGTCGCGATAGAAATCGTAAGCGTTGGAAATAGCGGCTTTGGCAACCCTGCCGCCAGCGCTGCGTTTGAGCAGGCCGCATTTGCGGATCAAGCCGCCGAGACTGCGTGCGGTATAGGCGCCGCGGCTGAATCCGAACAGATAGACATCGTCGCCAGGCTGCCGCTTTTCGCACAGATGGCGGTAACCCTCCATCACGTTGTCGGACAAGCCGTAGCCAAACGCGCCACCGAGCAGGTGGGTCAGGCCAGGTGCCACGCCGACCCCCGGAATGTAGTCGACGATCTGCTCGACGCCGGCGGCATCCTGCGCAGCGATCAGCCGGCGCAGGCGTTCCACATTGGTGCGTGATTCTGGTTTGTTCCAGGTGCCGTCGAACAACAGCACAATCCTTCGTGCAGTCATGCCCCCTCCCGTACGACCGATATTGTCGCCTGGACAAGACTTTAGGCCGGGGCTGCCTTCAGAACCAGTGCCACGGCATTCATTCCGGCCGAAGTGCCGGACCGGGATGAGCGCCGCAGCAAGGTCACTGTCGTGTCACAGCGTTGGCGAGCTGTCGTGCAGCATGGCCTCGCGCACGATCTTGATCGGTGCGAAGCCTTGTTGCATGAACGCGTTGTGGAACTGCATGAGGTTGAAGTTCTTGCCTTCCTTCGCTTCCAGATCGGCACGCAGTTTCATGATCTGCAATTTGCCCAGCGTGTAGTAAAGGTAGGTGGGATCGGAGGTGCCGCGCTTGGTTTCGACTTCGCCGACCGCGCGTGATTGGTACCCTTCCTTGACGAAGAAATCGATGGCCTGATCCATCGTCATCTGGCCGGTATGCAACTTGATGCCGACGATGAATCGCGCATTGCGCAGCAATGCATCCTGCAGCTGGCCCAGGCGCAACAGCAGTTGCTGATGTTTGTCGTTCGGAAATTCGAATTGCGCCAGCCCCTCATCCAGCATCATCTGTTCGCAGTAATGCGCCCAGCCTTCGACGTCGGTGTTGGCGCCGAGCAGTTTGCGTACGCGGTCATCCAGGTGATGCATCCACAGAAACTGGATGTAGTGGCCGGGGTAGGCCTCATGCGTGGCGATGGTGGAGATCACCGGATAGCTGAACTGCGCCATGAACTCCTGGGTGCGCTGTTTGCTCCAGCCCGCTTCGGGCAGCGTGACGTTGAAATACGCTTCCTTGGCCACGGTTTCGTAAGGTCCGGGCGTGTCCATCGATGCGAACGTGGTGGCGCGCATGAACGGCGGCGTTTCCTCGACGATGGGCTGTACATCGGACGGAATGGTGATGATCTGTTTCTGGTTGATGAACGCGATCAGATGGCTGAACGTATCGCGAAAGGTGTCGAGAATCTTGTCCTGCGGCGGATAGTCGGACGCGAGTTCACCCAGTACCTGCTGCGGCGTCTTGGTCGGGTCCAGCAGTTTGGCCACGCTGGCGAACGCCTGCTGGTTCTGGCGCATGTTGGCCATGTCGATCGCCATCAGCTGGTCCAGCGGCAGCTCGACCATCTCGTCGTATTTCAGCTTGTCGCGAAACGCCGTGGCGCCGATGCGGAAGTCGCCATGCGAGCGCGGCAGCACGTCGTTCTGCAGCCATGCCTGATATTCCTGCAGTGCCTTGATGACGGCGGCATTGCTGTCGGCGAATTGTTTCTTCAGCGATGCGTCGGTGACATCGGTGAATGCCGACGGCACATCGCTCTGGAAGAAATGCACCAGACCAGGCAGTTGTTCCAGCGCGATCTCGGTATAGATCTTCGGCGGGTTGTCCAGGTTCTTGCGCGCATCGGCCAATGCGGCCGGCATCAGTTGCTCGCGCGCGACCAGCGCACGCAGGCGTGTTTCCGGTGGTGCGAACTTGCGCTCCATCAGGGAGAACGCGCTGTTGGTGATACCGCTGGAATAGATGTCAGGATTTTTCTGCCACGGGCGGATCGTCTGCAGGGTCAGCAACGTGCTGTGAATGTTGTTCAACACCAGCTCGCGATCACCGCGGACATATTCGCTGAGTGGTGCTGGATCGACCGCGGTTACGCGCGCCTGCCATTGCTGAAGTGCCTTGACGTTGGCATCGACGGCAGCGCGCGAGTAGTCCTCCAGCTTGCCGTCATAGGCGTGCAAGCCGTCGGTAGTGGCGGTAGTGGGATTGGTGGGGAAGTAATAGGCATCGAAATAATTGTCGGCGAGGCTGGTGAATGCCTCATCGGGTGCGGACAGCGCTGGCGGAGCCGTGGGAACGGTTTGCGCCGCCATCGCCGCGCCAGCCAGTGTCCATGCGGCGACAACGCCGAGTACGACCTGCAAAGTCTTGATCATCACTACCCCCAGAGCGCGGTGCGCGATGCCCACAGCAGGCTTCGTGCGAGTGGCCAAACCCGAAGGTTAGCTCACGACCGACTTGCTGTGCAGTGCGGATAGTCGTGACGGTCAGCCGGCAGGAGAGGCCTGCACCGCATCGCTTTCGATCAGCGCCGCAATCTTGCGGCCGACGGCGTCCGGTGCCAGGTCATAGGCGTGGACGGCATGGTTGCCTGGGCCGTACGGGCCCCACTCGGTGGCGTTGGTGGTGGTGAAAATGCCTAGCGTCGGCGCTTGCGAGGCGCAGGCCAGATGCATGATGCCGCAGTCCAGGCTGATGTAGGCGTCGAGCGCAGCGAGCACGCTGCCGAGCCTGCGCAGGTCGCTGGAATAGTAGGCGGGGTAGCGCGATCCCAGCATGGAGCGGCCGAACATCGGCACGATTTCCACCAGCTGGTAGTCCGGGCAGCTCGCTTCCAGCACATTCAGCAGCGGCGTCCACCAGTCCTGGCCAAGCAGCTTGGGGCCGGTGGCGTTGGCGAAGACGCCAATGGTTTTCCGGCGCGGGGAGGCTGTCGCCGGTGCTGTTGCCAGAACACGAGCCAGGGTCTGCTTGCCGCGGGCCAATTCGGCGGCGCCCAGACGGATGTCGGGCACCGGATAGCTGGTTGAGGTAGCAGGGGCGCCCAGTGCGCTGCGCAGCAGGAATACCGGGCGCTGGCCCTTGCTCGGCACATCTTCGGGTATCGCTGCGGAGTGGGTCACGTTGCCGCTTTTCTTGCGTCCGGTGAAGCCGAGTTTGTACGTGGCCTTGGCCATCAGCAACAGCAGACGGCCGGTCTGCGACTGCGGATCGGGATCGATCGCCAGGTCGTAATGGGTCTTGCGCATGCCGCGCAATCCGCGCAGCCACAGTCGCGGGTGACCGACACCATGCGAGGGCAGCTGGAAAACCCGATTGACGCTGGCGTAGTGACCGTAGAGCTCCTGACCCACCTGGCTGCGCGTGACGATGTCGATCTCTGCGCCGGGCCAGGTCGCTTCCAGCTCCTGGATCAGTGGCGTCAACAGCAGTGCATTGCCCAGCGTGTGACTGATGTGGCAGATCACGATGCGGTAGATGCCGGTTTTCGGCAGCGGCTGGTTGCTCAGTTGTGCCGGTGCGCCGAACAACAGGCGCATCAGGCCGCGTGCCATGTGCCGGCGCCAATCATTGATGCGGATGGAGTCGCGGATGGTTCTCGGCACGGGAAGCCTGCTTGATGAAGGTTGGCGATGCTGGGGAAGGGATCAGGGTGCGACGGTAGGCGGCGCAGTCAGTCAGCGCGGCAGGATACGCCACCCATCGGATCGACGTCGGGCGGCAGCCAGCGGCCATCGGTTGTGAGCTGGTGATGATCGATCAGCCATTGCCGGGCATTGTCGGCGTCGTGCTCGAACCATGCGCGGGTCGAGCCGAGCCGAAACGAATAGCCCCACGCATCCATATCGGCCATCAACCGCTCGCGTCCCACTCCAGGCAACTGATCGGCCAGCACGATCTGCAGGTAGCAGGTGGCATCCTCTTCCTCGACGGAATCGGTGGCGTCGGTGTGGACATCCGCACGCTTTTCCGGCGGCAGCACGATCAGATGGCCGGCCTCATGCAGCAGCGAATGCACGGGCGTGTCGTCACGCGCGTGGACGGTGCAACCAATGATGCCGGCTTCCTCGTCGCCCCAGAAGCTGCCGGGAATCGGCTCGTCCTGGGCGACGCGCTGCAATTGCAGGCCGAAGCGGGCGAGCAGGGTGGTCGGCGCATCGAAGCCGATCTGGCCCAGGCGCATGACGGTGTCGGCTGGATCGCTGGATTCAGTACGGGAGGTGATTTGGGAATGCATGTGCGTGTTGCCGCGTGAGGGCGACGCCGATCGGTGCGACGGGTGGGTAACGTCAGGCGACGACCGAGTCGCCCGACGGACAGATGGGTGGCGAACGAGCGGAAGCGTCACCGGACGCCGTTGCCCAGTCCTGGCTTACCCGATCTTGGCTTCGCTCTTTGGCTCGGTTCTGGCGGTGGGCTTGCCGTCGGGCAGGGTGACCGAGAGCTCCAGGATCTCATGGCCACTGTCGCGCTCGAAATTGATGTTGATCGCATCGAGATCGACGTGGACGTATTTCTTGATCACTTCGAGCAATTCGTTGCGCATCATCGGCAAGTAATCCGGCGCGCCACGGGTTGAGCGTTCCTGCGCCACGATGATGCGCAGGCGCTCCCTGGCAACGGTGGCGGTCGGTTCCGGTTTGCGCTTCAGGAAATCAAGAATACCCATCGTGATCAACCTCCGAACACGCGCTGGAGAAAGCCCTTCTTGGGCACGTCAATGAAGCGCAGGGGGCGCTCTTCGCCGAGGATGCGGGCCACGGTGTCGCTGTAGGCCTGGCCGGCGTGCGAATTGGCATCGACGATCACCGGGATGCCATTGTTGGACGCGGTCAGCACGTTTTCCGATTCGGGAATCACGCCGACCACTTCGATGCCGAGAATTTCTTCGACATCCTTCACGCTGAGCATTTCACCAATCGCCACGCGGGCCGGGTTGTAGCGGGTCAGCAGCAGATGCTGGGTGACCGGGCCTTCGCCGCGTTCGGCACGCCGGGTCTTGCTGGCGAGCAGGCCGAGAATGCGATCGGAATCGCGCACCGAAGACACTTCCGGATTGACCACGACCACGGCGTGGTCGGCGAAGTACATCGCCAGATGCGCGCCTTTCTCGATGCCGGCCGGGGAGTCGCACACGATGTAGTCGAAGCCATCCGCGGACAGGCCGTCGAGGACTTTTTCGACACCCTCCTGGGTCAGCGCGTCCTTGTCACGGGTCTGGCTGGCGGCCAGCACGTACAGGTTCTCGTGGCGCTTGTCCTTGATCAGCGACTGCTTGAGCGTCGCCTCGCCGTGCACGACGTTGACGAAGTCGTACACCACCCGTCGCTCGCAGCCCATGATCAGATCGAGATTGCGCAGGCCAACGTCGAAATCGATGACGGCGACTTTTTTGCCGGCCATGGCCAGACCGGTGGCGAGGGAGGCGCTGGTCGTCGTCTTTCCGACGCCGCCTTTACCGGAGGTGACAACGATAATCTCAGCAGTCAATGGCTCATCTCCGCATATGTTCTTGTTGTTAGATGGTTTGTTTGTATTGTGACTAGAGCTTGGCGATCAACAGCTTGTCGCCTTCGAGCCAGCATTGCACGGACTGGCCTTCAAGGTTGTCAGGAATCTGTTCGAACACCCGATAGTGACCGGCGATGGCCACCAGTTCGGCGCGGAAATCGGACACAAAGATACGTGCCTTCTCGTCGCCCTGTGCGCCAGCCATGGCGCGACCGCGCAGGCCGCCATAGATATGGATGTTGCCGTCGGCGATCACTTCCGCGCCGTTGGCGATAGCGCCAGTGACGATCAGGTCGCGATCGCGCGCATAGATTTGCTGGCCCGAGCGTACCGAGCCGGTGTGGTGCTGGGCGCCCTGCATGCTGCCGGGCGCTGGCGCAGACAGGATCGGCTCGCGTTGAACGGACGCCGGTTGCTCGGTGCGTGGGGCGGGTTCGGCTGCCGCCGGGCTGCCATTGGCAGGCTCGTAGGCGGCGCGGAACTTCGCGATCAGCGGCAACCCCATGCGCTTGGCCAGCGCCTCGGTTTCGCTGGTGCCATAGGCCAGGCCCACCGGCAGCATGCCGGCGCTACGCACCGCCTCGAGCAGCGCGTCGACGGTGCCGTCGTCCGGCAGATCCAGCAGGTGGCTCAGGTCCAGCACCACTGCGGCGCGCGAAAACATCTGCGGCGCGGCGCGTACGCGTCGTTCCAGTTCATCGCACAAGGCCGCGGCATCGACGCGGCGCACCCGCACACAGGCCATGCCAACCTGGCCAAAGCGCAGGTCGCAGGCATCGGAGATTTCGGCTTTCACATTCATGGGCGCCGCTCTCCGGCGAGGCGGCGCTGGTTGGCATCAGGGGTTAAAGGGCGTTGACGCTCCGCCAGCCAGGGCACGTCGGGCAGGCCGCCGTGGTCCAGCCAGGTTTCGCGCACATAGGCGAAGCTGGGCAGATCCTTCGCCAGCAGGCTGACCTGAGGGCCGTGCTCGCCCATGCGTTGCTGGCCAACCTCCTGGAAGCCGTAGGTGCCGTGAAACAGCACCACCACGTCGTCGCGCGGCTCCAGGAATACTTCGCAGGTCAGCAGTGGCACGCGCACTTCGGCGTAGCTGTGCACGTCGCAATAGAAGATGCGACCGAGGCCGTGGCGACGATACGCGTTCGCGATCACGATGCGATCGATATAGACAAATTGCGGGTAATGCTGGGCGAACCAGCGATAGTTGGGGCTTTCGTAATCGCCGCCTTCACGTAGCGCGATCAGGAATCCGGCCAGGTGGCCGTCGATTTCGGCCACGCGGAAATACTCGGCGTGCTCGTAGAAGTAGCGCAACTGGGCAGCGTCGAGGGCGAGGATGGAGCGACCGGCAGCGTTGTTGAGCGCCAGTACGGCATCCAGGTCGTGCTCGCGCACGTCGCGGATGGCAAGGGCCATTCGTTGCTCCGCAATGGTGGATTCGGGAACGAGGCCGATCAATGGCCTCGCGCAATGGCTCATTATGGCATGCGGCCGCTGCCCTTACATCTCACGGTGGCGCATGTAAAAGCTTCGTAAAGCGACCCCATGCGCGATTTCCATGGGCGGGGCATGACTTCTCGCGCATTGCGCGAAACTTCCGCACGTCCAATGATGCGCGACATGCGCTGGCCATTCTTCAACCACATCCGATTGCTCCGCTATGCGGGCTTCTTCACGTACTTGTCGGTCGGCACGCCGCTGATCACCAGTTGGGCCACCGAGCGTCTGAATGAGCTGCATCGTCCGAATTTTGCACTGCTGCTGTGGACGCTGTGCTACCTGATCTTCGGCATGATGTACTGGTTGCTGACCAGCAATCTCGGCACCCGGCGTTACCCGGGCCTGAAGCTGTTGGGGCTGGCCTTGATGACGGCGGCGGCAGTGGCGGTAGGCTGGTATAGCCACAGCGGGTTATCGGCCATGCTGATGGTAGTTGCCTCGGTGGCGTTGCCCTGGCTACTCCCATTCTGGCTGGCGGTTTTCTGGCTGGTGTTCCAGCAGCTGATCCTGGTGCCGATCTTCGCCACCTTTCCGGAGTATGAGCACAGCTTCACCCTGAGTTTCCTGCAGGCCAGCCTCTACCTGGGCATAGCGGTGTTGGTGTTCGTAGCCTCGGCCGTGGCCAGCCAGCAGACCGAGGAGCGCGAGGCGCAGCGCCGGCTCAATTCCGAACTGCGCGCCACCCGCGCGTTGCTGGCCGAGTCGAGCCGCATTGCCGAGCGCATGCGCATTGCGCGTGACCTGCACGACTTGATCGGCCATCACCTGACCGCATTGAGCCTGAACCTGGAAGTGGCCAGCCACCTAACCAACGAGGCCGCGCGCGTACATGTGCTCAGCGCGCAGAGCACGGCCAAGCACTTGCTGGCCGATGTGCGCGAGGCGGTCAGCGAGTTGCGCCAGGACGACGCGATTGACCTGACCCAGGCGTTGCGCAGCCTGACCGAAGGTGTGCCTGGGCTCAACGTGCACGTGCTGATGCCGCCGCGCTTCAGCGTGGAAGATCCGCGCCGGGCGCAGGTGTTGCTGCGTTGCGCGCAGGAGATCATCACCAACACCGCCCGGCATGCCGGCGCGCGCAATTTGTGGCTCAACTTTGCCTATGTCGAGGCGGATCTGCTGGACTTGCATGCGCGCGACGATGGCCGCGGCGCCGAGCATTTCAAGCCCGGCAATGGCTTGTCCGGCATGCGCGAGAGGCTGGCCGAATTCGGCGGCAGCGTCACGCTGGATACCGGCATTAACCAGGGGTTTGCGCTGACCGTGCGCTTGCCGTTGGGTGAGCAGACGGCCTTGGCCCACGCACCAACACGGTTTGAACCGCCGGCACTGAGTGTGTCGTAATGTAGGCGGTTCGGATCGGCGTGCGAGAATGCGCCAGCGTCAGGGTGGACACTCCTGCCGATCCGCAACGTCACCTCTCGAGTCATGTTTGCCTGAGGATTCACGATGATTTCCGTTTGTCTCGTCGACGACCAGAATCTGGTGCGCCAGGGCGTTCGCTCGCTGCTGGATCTGGCCGAGGATATCCGCGTGGTCGCCGAATGCGCCGATGGCGCACAGGCCGTGCAGGATATTCCACGGATCAAGCCTGACGTGGTGTTGCTCGATCTGCGCATGCCAAACATGAGCGGGCTGGAAGTGCTGCAGGCGCTGGCGGTTCGCAACGAGCTGCCGCCAACGATCATTCTCACCACGTTCGACGATGATCAGCTGGTGCTGCAGGGGCTCAAGGCCGGTGCGCGCGGTTACCTGTTGAAGGACGTGTCGCTGGAGCAACTGGTGGAAGCGGTACGCACGGTGGCCGCAGGCGGCTCGCTGGTGGCGCCGATGGTCACTCAGCGCCTGATGGCGGGCGTCGCGCGGATGCAGAACCAGTTCACCAGCCTGGAGCAGCCCGATCCGCTAACTGAACGCGAGACCGAGATCCTGCGGCTACTCTCCGGCGGTTACAGCAACAAGGAAATCGCCAACTCGCTGAAAGTGGCTGAGGGTACGGTGAAAAACCATGTGTCCAACATCCTTTCCAAGCTGGGTGTGCGCGATCGCACGCGCGCTGTGCTCAAGGCGTTGGAGCTGGGGATCGTCTGACGTTCGCCCAGGCAGGAATCTCGGGGCTGCGCTGAATGAATCAGGGCAGCCGGCGCGGCGGCGGCTCCTGCGGTAATTTGGTGCGTTGCGATGAAATCCACGCCGCTGCGTGTGTCACGGGGTGCTTGCTGCGACTCGCTTTTCAGCCATCCGTACGATCGCGCAGGACCCAATAGCGTTCCAGCCCGCGAGCAAGTAACATCCGTAGCTTCGGCATTTGCCGACCCCCTGCCATGACCCACGGGATGACTCCTTCGGGACGGCCCATGTGGCGGCCGGGGCGACCCCTTAGGTATGGCGTAGAGACGCTCGGAGAACTCTGGAAATGATGCGTGTCCTTGAATTTCTTGTTGCCCTGGTCATTGTTGCAGTGATCGGTGTCGTGGCAGCTGTAGTCATGCCCGGCAGTGGCCATGTGGATCGCTCACTGGTTGTTGGCAAGGACTTGCGCCAGGTCTATGACGTGCTCAACAACCTGCGCCGCCTGCCGGAGTATTCGGTGCTGCGCTCCTACGACCCGCACGTGGAGTTCAAGTTTTCGGGCAAGGCCTATGGTCCGGGCTCTGAGCTGAGCTGGAACAGCACCGATGCCAAGGTCGGCAATGGCGAGTTGAGCATTGCCAGCACCACGCCGGATTTCGACAAGATCGACAGCAACACCAAGAAAGCCAGCATCGTGTGGGACCTGGACAACGACTGGCGCGGCATGGACAAGCATTTCACGCTTGATCTGGAGCGTCAGGGCAGCCGCGGGCAGCTGACCAATATCATCTGGTCGTACGACGTGGACTACGGCTGGAACCTGGTCAATCGTTTTGCCAATCTGTACATCCATGGCGATCCGGATGCGTTCATCCAGTTCGGCTTGAACAATCTGCAGAATGTGCTGGCCGCGGTGCCGAACATCGATTACAGCACGCTGATCCCGTACATCGTGCAGACCCAGCCCACCCCGGTGTTGCTGGTGCCCACCTCGATGCAGCGCAAGGATGGTCTGGATGGTCTGGATGACGCCACCAACAAGGCCATCGCCCAGATTCAGGCAGCTGCCAAGAAGCTTGGCGTGAATGTGACCGGACCGCGCATCCTCTTCACCACCAACTATGGTGATCAGACCTACACGTTCGATGTGGCGATGCCGATCGATACCAGCAGCCTGACCGTCAATGGCCAGAGCGTGCAGCTGACCGCGCCGACGCCGCCCGCGCTGGATGCCTCCGGTGCGCCGGCGGAAGCCAGCACCGCAGCTGATGCCGCTGCCGCTGCCGCCGCGACCCCGGGTAGCCGTGACCGCTTCGCTCGTCTGGTGGTGGACAGCAACGTCCGCGCCACGCTGGCGTTCGGTGGTGCCGCGCTCAAGGGCGTGTGGAATGGCACGTTCGCCGGCGTTCCGCAGACCCGCGATGAGCTCAAGGCTTACGCGCAGACGCACGGCTACAAGTTCGATGACGTGGTCAACCGCTCCTACGACATTCTGGCCACGCCGGAAGTGAAGGATGCCGGCGGCAACATCACCAGCTACGCCAAGTACGAGATCTACTTGCCGATCACCGATGCCCCGGAAAAGACCCCGGAGCAGGAAGCTGGCATCCAGCCGCCTGCGCCTGACACCGGTAACGCACCGGCTTCGGCCAGCACGGCGCCGGCTCCAGCGGGCACAGCCCCGGCACCGGCCGGCACCAGTGCGGCACCTGCCGCAGCTGCGACCGCCGGCAAGTAAGTTGCGGTAACCCGCGCCGGCGCCAAGCCGGTCGCAGGATCGAGAAAGGCCCTTCCTCCTGGATGGGCCTTTTCTTTGTCAACCACGGCCAGCGGCAAGCTGGCTGTTTCGGCAGCGGCACCGAACTTAGTGGGTTTCTTGCGGTACATTGCAGGGCGATCCGCGACGTCGGTGTTTGATCTTGTCGGCGGTCGACCCTACGCCCCGCAACCAATCTCCACCGGACATGATCGAAACCGACCAGCTCACCCGATGCTATGGCAACCTGACCGCAGTGGACGCGCTGAGTATCCGTGTCGAGCCTGGTCAGGTACTCGGTCTGCTCGGCCCCAACGGCGCCGGCAAGACGACCGCCATGCGCATGATCGCCGGCTTCCTGGTGCCTACCTCGGGTGTCGCCAGGGTCTGCGGCCACGACGTCAACCGCGAGCCGGTGAAGGCGAAGCGTGCGCTGGGCTATTTGCCGGAGGGCGCACCAAGCTATGGCGAGATGACCGTGCGCGAGTTCCTGCAGTTCATCGTTCGCATGCGTGGATTGAAAGCGGACATCGGCTATCGGCGCTTCGAGGAAGTGGTGCATCGGCTGCAACTGGAGGAAGTGCTCGACTTGTGCATCGAGACGTTGTCGAAAGGTTTGCGGCGACGCGTCGGGCTGGCCCAGGCGATCCTGCATGACCCACCCGTGCTGATGCTGGACGAGCCCACCGATGGTCTGGACCCGAACCAGAAGCACGCCGTGCGCCAGTTGATCGACGTGATGGCGCGTGACCGAACGATCCTGATCTCCACCCATTTGCTGGAAGAAGTGCATGCGCTGTGCAACCGGGTGGTGATCATCGCCCATGGCAAGTTGCTGGCCGATGCCACGCCGGCCGAACTGGAACAGCGTTCGCGTTATCACGGCGCCGTATCGTTCAGCGCACCAGGCAGCGGCATGTCGCAGGAAATGCTGGGCCGCCTGCCGCAGGTGGCGGCGATCGAAGTCGATCCACTGGATGGCCGCATCACCGTATTCCCGAAACCCGGCGAGCGCATTCTGGAGCCGGTCGAAACGCTGCTACGCGAGCAGGGCCTCGAGGTGTCGGAGATCCAGCTGGAACGTGGCCGTCTGGATGAGGTGTTCCGTCATATCACCACCCAGGACGGCGGCGCCCGGAACCGTGGCGACTTCGGCGCAGTAGCGGCGGGTGCCGCATGAGTCCGGTTGGGGCGGTGATGCGACGCGAGTTACGCAGCTACTTCGTGACGCCGGTCGCGTATGTGTTCCTGGTGATCTTTCTGGTACTGGCCGGCATCCTCACGTTTTATGCGGGCGATTTTTACGAACGCGGACAGGCCGACCTGCAACCGTTTTTCGTCATGCACCCGTGGCTGTATCTGATCCTGGTGCCGGCGATCACCATGCGCATGTGGGCCGAAGAAGCCAAGGGCGGCACGCTGGAGCTGCTGCTGACGCTGCCGGTAACCCTGTGGCAGGCGATGCTGGGCAAATTTCTGGCAGCGTGGCTGTTCATCGGGCTGGCGCTGGTGCTGACCTTTCCGATCTGGATCACGGTCAATTACCTGGGCTCGCCGGACAACGGGGTCATCCTTGCCGGGTATCTGGGTAGCTGGATGATGGCTGGCACATTCATCGCGATCGGCGCCTGCCTGTCCGCGCTGACGAACAGTCAGGTCGTGGCGTTCGTCCTGACAGCGCTGGTGTCTGTCTTGCTGATGCTCGTCGGGCAGCCGCAGGTGCTTGATTTCCTGCAGGGCGGGCTACCGAACCGGCTGATCAACGGTGTGGCCCACCTGAGCATCCTGCAGCATTTCGAGGCGATCGCCCGCGGCGTGCTGGACGTGCGCGACCTGCTTTATTTCCTGCTCAGCATGGTCGGTTGGCTGATTGCCGGCGTCCTGCTGCTTGACCTGAAGCGGACCCGCTGACGCCATGGCTGGCCTGCCCGCAAACCCGTTTCACTTCACCCGGCGCACTGTCCTGTATGGCTTGCTGGTGTTGCTTGGATTGATTTTCGTGCCGCTGATCGTGACTAGCGGCCGCTGGTTGCGCGCATCACGCATCGACCTCACCACCGACCAGCTGTACACCTTGACCCCGGGCGCGCTGCAGATTGTCGATACGCTGCAGCGACCGTTGAAACTCACCCTGTATTTCTCCGATCACGCCACCCGCGATCTGCCGCAGCTGCGCAGCTACGAGCAGCGCGTGCGCGAAATGCTGCAGGAAATGGCCGTGCGTTCACATGGCCGCATCCACCTGCAAGTCATCGATCCGGTGCCGTACTCCGATGATGAAGCGAGTGCGGAAGGTAGCGGCCTGACGGCAGCCAACGGCGGCAGCAACGATGAGCGGGTGTTTTTCGGCCTCGCCGGCGCCGCGCTCCCGGGCAATGCCGACGCCGATTCCGTAGAGGACCGCGTACCGGAAAAAACCCTCGCGATCCCGTTCTTCGATCCGGCGCGCGAAACGTTTCTCGAGTACGACATCGCCAAGCTGCTGTACGAGTTGAACCAGACGAGCAAGCCATCCATCGGCGTGATCAGCTCGCTGCCGGTCAATGGCAACCCTGTGCTTGGCGAGCAACCGTGGACGGTGGTGCAGCAACTCGGTCAGTTGTTTGACGTGAGGACGCTGGACCCGGCCACGCTGCACCACATCGACGACAGCATCAAGGTCTTGCTGCTGATCCACCCCAAGCAGCTGCCGGTCGATACGCAGTACGCGATCGACCAGTACGTGTTGCGCGGTGGGCATCTGGCGGTGTTTGTCGATCCCGATGCCGAGCTTGATACCACGCCGATCACGCCGTCCGAAGCCAGTGGCGTGGGGCTGGCTGACCGCAGCTCGGATCTGCCGCGGTTGTTTGCGGCCTGGGGGGTGCTCTACGACCCGCACAAAGTGGTGCTGGACCGCGCGCGCGCGCTGCAGATCGAGCTGGCCGGCAGCAATTTCAATCATCCGGCGATGCTTGATCTTGGCGTGCAGGAGCTCAATCGCAACGATGTCATCACCGCCAGCCTGCAGCGCATCAATGTGTCCACCATCGGCTACTTCGACTTGCTGCCGAACGCACACACAAGGCTGATTCCGTTGCTGCAGAGTACGGCCCAGGCCAGCGTGGTATCGACGCAGCGGGTGCTGGCCGTGGCCAACGATCCCACCATGTTGTTGCAGGACTACAAGGCGGATAATGAGCACTACGTACTGGCGGCGCGTCTGCGCGGGCCGTTCGATAGCGCATTTCCGGAACGCGCCAACCGGCCGGGACATCTGGCCGTATCGGCGGCGAATGCCGAAGTGATCCTGGTAGCCGACACCGACCTGCTCAGCGATCGGCTGTGGGTGGAGCCGCAGACGATTCTTGGTCAGACGATGATGCGGGTGTTCGCCAACAACGGCGACTTTGTGACCAATCTGGTCGACAATCTCAGCGGCTCCTCGGCGTTGCTGTCGATCCGCGGGCGATCCACTTCGCAGCGTCCGTTCACCCGGGTGCAGGCATTACGCACGGTGGCCGATCAAAAGTTTTTGCAGAATGAGCAGGAGCTCGAGAAAGAGTTGGCCGATACGCGGCGTCGACTGGACGAGCTGCAGCCGGCCAAGGGCAGTCAGGTGAGCACGCTCACCAGCGAACAACGCCACGAGATCGAGCAGTTCCGTCAGCGCCAGCTGGCAATCAACAAGCAATTGCGCGACGTGCAGCACCAGCTCAATGCCGAAATCGACGCGCTCGGGCTGCGCCTGAAGTTCATCAATATCGTGCTGGTGCCGCTGCTGGTGACGTTGGCCGGACTGCTCTATGGTTGGCGCCGCACCCGACGCCGTCGCCAGCGCCTATAGAGCGGCAATCTGTCGCAATCCGGGCCGCCCGCGCGGCACTATGCTGGGCGGTCGCCGACAGTCTCGATGTGGTTGGGTGGTTGCGGGTCGACCTCGATGTGGATTGAACCGCTGGTGCAGTGAAGTGATGGCAACGTTGTTGAAATGGATCGTACCGTGGGAGTTTTCGTGGGTATTTCTCGCGATCTTCCTGCTGACCTGCGCGCTGTACTTGCGCGGCAGCCGCCGGTTGTCGGTCAGTTTCAGCCGCAAGCTGATGTTCTGGGTCGGCATGGCGATCATCTACCTGTCGCTGCAGACCTATCTGGATTTCTACGCCGAGCATGAGTTCTTCGTGCATCGAACCCAGCAGTTGCTGCTGCATCACCTGGCGCCCTTGCTGATCGTCATGGCGTACCCGGGCAGCGTGCTGCGTGCTGGCTTGCCGTTGGCGTCGCGGTTGCGCCTGCTGCGGCCGTTGCAGCGGTCGTGGCCCTGGCGAGTGGTCAGTGGCGTTCTGCTGAATCCAACGGTGGCGACGGTGCTGTTCGTCGTCTTCGTGCTGATCTGGCTGATTCCGTCCATGCAGACGCTGGCGATGCTGGACTGGCGCGTCTACCGCTTCATGAACTGGACGATGCTGATCAGCGGCTTTGCCTACTGGTCGCTGGTGCTCGACCATCGGCCGCATCCGCCGGGCCGGATGATCGTCGGCCTGCGCGTGCTCTCGCCGGCCATCACCATGACGCCGCAGATCGTGGCCGGCGCGATCGTCACATTCTCCAGAGCCGATCTCTATCCGATCTTCGAGATCTGCGGTCGTGCGTTCACCTTCAATGTATTGACCGGACAGTTGATCGGCGGCGTGATCACCTGGGTGCCGGCGGCGCTGCTCGAATCGATCGGCGGCCTGATCGCGCTGAACCAGTGGTTGCGCCTGTCGCGCAGTGGCCGCTTGCCACGCCGTGTGCCGCGGCGACCTGCGGCGCGGTCATCCGCACCTGCGGCAACCGCTCAGCTCCTAAAGTGAGCCGGTCCCTGAATTGAAGTAGAAATCAGTGACTGTCATCGATGGCATCGGCCGGTCGTGCGATGAAGTCGGTGGCCAGGGTGCTGCCGTCACTGAACTTGAGATTCAATCTGATGGTGTCGCCAGGCTTCACTGCCTGGGTCGCCTTCATCAGCATCAGGTGGTAGCTCGCCGGTGCCAACAGCACCTTGCCATGCGCGGGTACGGCCAGCGAATCGAGCATCGCCATGCGGCTCATGCCGCCTTCATTGGAACTCTGGTGCAGCATGACTTCGGCGTATGCGGTACTGCTGGCGCCCTTGAGAGCAACGGGCTGGTCGCCATTATTTTCCAGCGTGACATAGGCGCCGGCGGGCAGGTTGCCGGGTAGCACGCGAATCCATGCGTGACTGGCGACGATGTGCTCGGCGGCGGTGGCGTGCGCGCCGCTGGCAAGTGACAGGCTGGTCAGCAACACACCGGCAAACAGGAACGACAGCGTGCGTAACTTCATGAGTTGGCTCCCGTGCTGAGCAGCAGATGCAGGTCGTGGACGAGCTCATCCTGCGAGTCGGCTGGCGTGGACAGCACGCGCGGGTTGCCGTCGCGGTCGAAAACGTAGATCGCCGAACTATGGCTGACCTCATAGTTGCCGTCGCTGGTCGCGGGCTCACGAGTGAAGGCCGAACGGTAGCGTTTGACCAGCGCCTCGATCGCGCCGGGATCGCCGGTCAGGCCGACCGCACGAGGATCGAAGGCGTTGACGTAGGCATGCATGACTGCCGGCGTATCGCGGGTCGGATCGACGCTGACAAACAGGATGCGCGCGCCGTCGGCGAGCTTGCCCAGGCGCTGCATCACTACATGCAGTTGCGCCAAGGTCAGTGGACAGACATCCGGACAGTGGGTGTAGCCGAAATACAGCAGGACCACCTTGCCATGATAGTCGGCGCCAGAAACCGCCTTGCCCTGATCGTCGACAAGCTTGAAATCGAGAGCGGGCATGTGGCCGCTGATATTGGTCAGCTGAAACGGCAGCGGTTCGTTGCGCTGGCAGCCGGTCAACAGCAAGCTGATCGCCAGCAGCAGCAACAGTACGGCGGCCCCCGGCGAGCGGCGGGACTTCATGCGAGAATCGATGGTCTTGTTCATCCCATCAAGCATACGACACCGGCTGCGCCACTGGGTTCGCCAGTCGAGGGATCCACTCATGATGCGACAAAATGTCAGTACCCGCAGTGGCTTGCTGGTGGGCTTGGCCGGCGCCAGCGCGGTGCTGCTGGGCGCGTTTGGCGCACATGCGTTGCGTGGGGTACTCGACGCGCCCCACAGCGAGCTGTGGCATACCGCGGTGAATTACCACATCTGGCATGCGTTGGCGCTGGCACTGGCGGTAGGTCTCGGCCGCGGGCGCAGCGGACGCGTGGCGACCGGCACCTTCGCCATCGGCATCGTGCTGTTCAGCGGCAGCCTGTACGCACTGGCACTTGGCGCGCCGCGCTGGTGTGGCGTGATCACCCCGTTTGGTGGCCTGGCTTTCATCGTTGGCTGGATCGCGCTCGGCCTCTCGCTGCGTTCGCCGGCCGACTGATCGCCGCCAGCACGTCACCTGCCTGTCATGCCGCGGCGTCAGCATGTCGGCATGAATTATCTTGCGACCATCGGGAAGTCGCCTTGGCCAGCTGCCGTCGGCATGCTGGCGGCACTGGTCGCTCTTGTCTTGGGCAGCGTCGGTCTGGCCCGTTCGCAGCAGCTCAGCACCAGCACGCCGCCAACGTTCAATACGCTGGTGCATTGGCATGATCTCAGCCACGACTGGTTGCTGGTCGCTGATGGTCCCGCCGATCAGTTGATCGTCTACAGCGCGGCGGATGGACGTCCATTGGGCCGGCTCAATGTCGAGCATGGCCTGCGGGATGTCGACGCACTGGCGCAGCGTGATGGCCGTCTGTTTGTGGTCGACGATGACGGCAGGTTGAGCGAACTCAAGCTGGCGCAACTGCCGTTGGTCGCCGCCAGCGTTCCCTGAGGCATCAGCGGCGGATTGCGAGCCTGGTTCAGCGATGCGGCCGGATGTAGAAGCCGCCGATCTTGCCATCAGCATCGCAGGCCACCTGGGCGTCGATCATGCCCTGGCCGTAGTGCAGCGTCGTCACCACCACCACATAGTTCGGTATCGCAGTGACCTTTGCCGGTTCGCGTGGACCCGGCGCGCCGAGCTGCTTGGGCATGGTCTGCCAGAGCTTGGCCAGCTTGTCGGCAGTCAGGCTAACCTTCAAGTTGTCATCGAGGTCAGCGGTGGCGCCGGTGTAATCGCCCTGGTCCAGATGATCCAGCAATCGGGTAGATACAGCCGGGCAGTCGGGGCTGGCGGCGTGCGCCATGCCGATGCCGAGGCTGAGTGCGAAGCACGCGGCGTAGGCCAGTTTCATCATGCGGTTCTCCTTTGAAGTGGACCGCGCAGTGCAGTCGTTTGGAATCAGCAGCGACGGGGTAACTGTTCAATCGTCGTCAGTTATCGGCTCGGACTTGCCAGGCTTCAGTCGACCGGCCTTGCGCAGTGCCTCACGCAGCACATACTCGATTTGCGCGTTGACGCTGCGCAGCTCGTCGTCGGACCAGCGCTGCATCGCTTCAAGCACAGCGGTGCTGATCCGTAGCGGGTAGGCTTTTCTTTCGGCGGCCATCTGGCTTCAGTTATGCAGCGTGCCGGTATTGAGCACCGGCTGGCTGCCACGTTCACCACACAGCACGACCAGCAGGTTGCTGACCATCGCAGCCTTGCGCTCTTCGTCCAGTTGCACCACGCCGCGTTTGCTGAGCTGGTCGAGCGCCATTTCGACCATGCTGACGGCGCCTTCGACGATCTTGGTACGCGCGGCGATGATCGCGCCAGCCTGCTGCCGCTGCAGCATCGCCTGGGCGATTTCCTGCGCGTAGGCGAGATGGCTGATGCGTGCCTCGACGACCTGCACGCCGGCTTTGCCCAGCCGCGTCTGGATCTCGTCGCGCAGATGCGTGTTGATTTCGTCGCCGTGACTGCGCAGCGATGGCTTGCCGTCGTCGTGCGAGTCATAGGGGTAGCTCTGTGCCATCTGGCGCAGCGCGGATTCGCTCTGGATGAGGACGTAGTTTTCGTAATCGTCGACGCAGAACACGGCCTCGGCGGTATCCACCACCTGCCACACCACGACCGCCGCGATCTCGATCGGATTGCCGTCGCTGTCATTCACCTTCAGCTTGCTGCTCTCGAAGTTGCGCACGCGCAGTGAGATGCGCTGCTTGGTGTAGAACGGATTGGTCCAGCGCAGGCCCGCCTCGCGCACGGTACCGGCGTATTTGCCGAACAGCTGCAGCACCTGGCCTTCGTTTGGCGCGACCTGGAAGAAGCCCTTGAGCAGGAGGGGCTCCAAGGCAAACAAGGCGACGCCCTCAAGCATGCGCAGTCCCGGCTGCCCTGGATCGCCAGCGAAAATCAGCACGGCGGCGATGCCGGCCAGCACGATGCACAGCCCGATGAATGGAATGCCTGCGACGGAAAAACCATTGTGTTCGTTCATGGTGTCATCTCCCTGAGATGCGTAGAGTAGATATCAAATAGATGTCACTTTCAAGTGCGGGCCCCGACCCGCCTGCCGAGCCCACATGGATCGTCGGGTGCGGCCGCCTGCTCGACATCCCAGCCGCTTACAATGCCGTTTTGCCTGTTCCGGAGAACCTGATGAAGCCGTTCGGTACGCCCCATTCCGACCATGCCCTGCGCGTCTTGCTGCTCGGCGCCGGTGAGCTAGGCAAGGAAGTCGCGATCGAGCTGCAGCGCTATGCGGTGGAGGTGATCGCTGTTGATCGCTACGCGAACGCGCCAGCCATGCAGATTGCCCATCGCAGCCACGTGATCGACATGCTCGATGGCAGGGCGTTGCGCGCGGTGATCGAGCTGGAAAAGCCCGATCTGGTGGTGCCGGAGATCGAGGCGATCCATACGGCTACGCTGATCGAGCTGGAGAAGGAAGGGCAGCGAGTGATTCCGACCGCTCGCGCGACCTGGCTGACCATGGATCGTGAAGGTATCCGTCGGCTGGCCGCCGAAGAATTGAAGCTGCCGACATCGCTGTATCGCTTCTGCGACGACGAAACGCAGTATCGCGAAGCGGTTGCCGTGATCGGCTATCCGTTCGTGATCAAGCCGGTGATGAGTTCGTCCGGCAAGGGTCAGAGTGTGGTGCGCAGTGCTGACGAACTGCAGCATGCTTGGGATTACGCGCAATCCGGTGGCCGCGCGGGCAAGGGGCGGGTGATCGTCGAGGGCTTTGTCGCGTTCGATTACGAGATCACCATGCTGACGGTGCGGCACACCGATGGTGTCAGCTTCTGTGCGCCCATCGGCCATCGCCAGGAAGACGGCGACTATCGCGAGTCATGGCAGCCGCAGCCGATGAGCGCGATCGCCTTGGCCGAGGCGCAGCGACAGGCCGCCGCGGTGACCGAGGCGCTGGGCGGATGGGGCGTGTTCGGCGTGGAATTCTTCGTCAAGGGCGATCAGGTGATCTTCTCCGAGGTCAGTCCGCGTCCGCACGATACCGGGCTGGTCACCATGATCTCGCAGGAGTTGTCCGAGTTTGCGCTGCACGCGCGGGCGATCCTCGGCCTGCCGATTCCGGTGATCCATCAATACGGCCCGTCGGCGTCGTGCGCGGTGCTGGTCGAGGGCGACGGCGAGGCGCCGCGGTATCACCATGTAGCCGATGCGCTGGCCGAGCCGGACACGCAATTGCGGATATTCGGCAAGCCGGCCGTGAAAGGGCGGCGACGCATGGCGGTGACACTGGCCCGCGCCGACACGGTGGAGGCGGCAGTGGCCAAGGCGGTGCGCGCAGCCAGGCGCTTGCGTATCGAGTTGTGAGCACTGGCATCGATAGCGGCACGATGCGATAGGCTTCGCGTGGTGTGCGACGACATGTTGGCGCCCGCGGGACGATTGATAACGCACAGAGGAAGCATCATGGAATCGACGGTTTTTGCGCACTGGCTGGTCGTGATGGTGGAAGCCGGCGCAGCCTTCTTGCTGTTGCTGCTGGCACTGTTCATGGTGGTGGTGCTGGTGACCTGGGTGGTCGACCGCAACCAGACGGCCAATTCGGTCTTGCGCAACTTCCCCGTGATCGGGCACTTCCGTTACTGGTTCCTGCATCTGGGCGAGTTCTTCCGCCAGTACCTGTATTCCAGCGATCGCGAGGAAATGCCGTTCAATCGCGCCGAGCGCACCTGGGTGTATCGCGCTGCGAAGAATGTCGACAACACCAACGCGTTCGGGTCCAGCCGTGATCTGCGCGGCGAAGGCGTGCCCTTCTTCGTCAACGCCCCGTTCCCCGCGCTGGGCGAGGAGCACGTCGAGCCGGTACCGGTGACTATCGGGCCGTATGCACGTGAGCCGTACAGCCACGCGCCGTTCTTCAATATCTCGGCCATGAGTTTCGGTGCGCTGTCAGCACCGGCAGTGCGTGCGCTGTCACGCGGCGCCGCCAAGGCCGGGATCTGGATGGATACCGGCGAGGGCGGTCTGGCGCCGTACCATCTTGAAGGTGGCTGCGACATCGTGTTCGAGATCGGCACCGCCAAGTACGGCGTGCGCACCACCGACGGCAAGCTCGATGACGAAAAATTGCTGGCGATCTGCGCGAACAAGCAGGTGAAGATGGTCAGCATCAAGCTAGGGCAGGGCGCCAAGCCAGGCATGGGCGGTTTGCTGCCGGCGGCCAAGGTCACCGCGGAAATCGCGGCGATCCGCGGCATTCCGGTGGGCCAGGACTCGCAGAGCCCGAACCGGCATCTGGACATCGGCAACGTGCAGCAGTTGATGGACGCGATCCAGCACATCCGCGATCTCACCGGCAAACCGGTCGGCTTCAAGGCGGTATTCGGCGGCTTGGAATGGATCGGCGACCTGTGCGATGAGATCGCCAGGCGAGGTATCCAGAGTGCGCCTGATTTCATCATCGTCGACGGCTCCGAAGGCGGCACCGGCGCCGCGCCGCAGACGCTGATGGAAGGCGTCGGCCTGCCGCTGCGCGAAGCATTGCCGGCGCTGCTCGATATGCTGATCGTCAGAGGGCTGCGTGAGCGCATCAAGGTGATCTGCTCGGGCAAGTGCATCACCGCGTATGACGTCGCGTGGGCGCTGTCGATTGGCGCCGACTTCGTCAATTCCGCACGCGGCTTCATGCTCGCGCTCGGCTGCATCCAGTCACTGCAGTGCAACCGCAATACCTGTCCCACCGGGATCACCACGCAGAACTCGAAATTGCAGCGAGGCCTGGTGGTCGCCGACAAGAGCGAGCGGGTTTACCACTACGCCACCAATCTGATGCACGAGGTCGGCATCATTGCGCACAGCTGCGGCGTCGACGAACCGCGTCAGCTCGACCGCACGCATTGCCGGGTGGTCGGGGAAGATGGCCTGTCGGTCCCGCTGGTGAAACTGTTTCCGTATCCGGCGACTGAGGTTGCCAACAAGCCCTGACCGGTAGCTTGGGGTGAGCGCAGCGAAGCCCAACGTGGTCGCCCGTGGTGTTGGGCTTCGCTGCGCTCACCCCAACCTACGCGATGCTTTGTGGCATCGGTTGCCAACCGTTGGCGGTGCGGATTTGTAACGGCTGGAAGCGTCGCTTGTAGTCCATCTTCGGATGGCCATCGATCCAGAAGCCCAGGTACAGCCAGGGCAAGCCGCGGCGGCGAGCCAGCTCCACCTGCTGCAGGATCGCAAACGTACCGAGGCTACGCTCGGTTTCAGCGGGGTCGTAAAACGTATAGACGGCTGAAAGACCGTTGAGGCATACGTCCGTGACCGCCACGGCGAGCAGCCGTTCCCCCAGGCGCAGTTCCAGAAATAACGTGGGACTCCATGGCGCGGTGAGGAAGCGGCGGAAATCGCTGGCCTCGGCATCGTCCATGCCGCCGCCGGCATGGCGGCTCTGCAGATAGCGTTGGTACAGCCGGTGGCGTTCGAGGTTGTAGCCGGGAATCGATTCACTGATGCTGAGGTCGGCGTTGCGTTTCAGGCAGCGTCGTTGCGCACGATCCGGCTGGAAGTTTTCCACGTCGAGGCGACATGGCGTGCAGGCACGACACTGCGGGCAATGCGGGAAATACAGATGGCCGCCGGCGCGGCGAAAGCCGCGTTCCAGCGCCGGGCCGTATAGCTTGTCGAGTTGCGGCGCCGCCGGATCAATGACCAGATTCTGCGCGGTGCGCTCGGCGTAGTAGCCGCACGCATGGGGCAGTGTCTGAAACAGCCGGACTTGATCGGAGCGCATGTCCTGATTCTATGCCGGCACAGTGGCAGCGCACCATCACCAGTCGAACCCGATCAGCCGTACCAGGATCAGACGACGTGCAGGTAGCGCAGCACCACCATTGCGAATGCGGCCAACACCGCCAGCAGCACGATCCGGCGCGCGCGGGCGACCAGACGCTGGCGCTGCGTGGTCGGCGAGGGGTTGCGTGCGGCGGCCAGTTCGTCGCCGTGCCGGATCACCGGCTCGATGCCGATCTCGCGCAACAGGGCACGTGCTTTGGTGTAGTCCTCGGCGCGGGCAATCCATACTTGCGCCCAGGTCTCGCGGTCGTCCTGCCGCTGGGTATAGCTGAACCGCTGCCAGGTCGGGCGGTTGTAGTTGGAACGATTGGCCACGGTGGCCTCGATGCCGTGTTCGGCCATCAGGGCGACTACGGCATCGATGTTTTCTTGGCGGGGGGAGGTATAAATCTGGCGCATGCGCGCAGTTTACCTGGCTTGGCCGGCCTTGATCAGGATTGGCGCAGGCGAATCAGGCCTTCCTGGGCGGAGGAGGCGATCAGCCGGCCATCGCGGCTGAAGATCTGTCCGCGCGCCAGCCCACGGCTGCCTTGTGCGGTCGGGCTGTCGAACGAATACAGCAACCATTCGTCTACCCGAAACGGTCGGTGAAACCACAGCGCATGGTCGAGGCTGGCCATCTGCACGTTGTGGGTGAGATAGGAAATGCCGTGCGGCAGCGTGGCGGTGCCGATCAGGTGGAAGTCCGAGGCGTACGCCAGCAGCGCGCGGTGCAGGATGGCGGAGTCGCTGATCGGCGAGGTCAGCTTGAACCAGATGTGCTGGATCGGCGGCCGCTTGGCCGGGTGCTGTTCATCGCGCGGCCACACCTGGCGAAATGCGAACGGGCCGTCGATGCCGAGCCAGCGCTGCAGTTTCACCGGCAGCCGTGCCAGCTCCTCCGGCGGCAGCGCGTGCATGGGTTCCAGATCCTCCGGCGCCGGTACTTCAGGCATCGTGGTCTGGTGCTCCACGCCTTGCTCAGGCACCTGGAATGAGACCGAGCCATCCAGAATCGGCTGGCCATGCTGGATCGCCACCACCCGTCGCGACGAGAACGAGCCGCCATCGCGGGTGCGTTCCACACTGTAGACAATCGGTGCGTCGATATCGCCGGCACGCAGAAAGTACGCGTGCAGCGAATGCGCCTCGCGCACCGGGTCCACCGTCTGCTGCGCCGCCGCCAGCGCCTGTCCCAGCACCTGGCCACCAAATACGAAGCGGGTGCCGATGTCGCGACTCTGACCGCGAAACAGGTTGTCTTCCAGCCGCTCAAGGTGCAGCAGATCGACCAGTTCGGTGACGTGGTTTGGCGACATGGGATGGAGCGCTCGATGGGGCGTGAAAGGTGATTATAGCCGGCATGGCTTTTGCCCCCTCCTCGGCTTGCCCTGAGAAGGGACTCCCCTCGGGCGCAGGGGGAGGAGCGCAGCCGCCTACCGCGCGCTGATGCGCGTCAGTCCGCTGCCCTCCAGCACTTCGGCCCATGGAAACATCGGGCCTGGGTCGAGCTTGCGGTGGATTTCACTGGTCGGGTCGTCGCTGGCCGGCATCATCGCGGTATCCAGGTCCTCGTGACCTGCGATCCGCTGCAGGTTGGGGAAATCGTGGCGCAGCCGGGCAAGCAAGGTCTGCAGGGCCTTGATCTGGGCGGCCGGGTAGGGTTCGGTCATCTGCTGGTAATGGGTGTCCCACCAGTGCGGATAGCGGCCAAGATTCACCAGTTCAATGCCGATCGAATTCGGGTTGTGGCCGCGGACGTGGTTCGCCACCCGGGTTCCCGGTACATAGCGGCAGGTCGTGCCGTCGCGGTCGATGTAGTAATGGCCGCTATTGCCGGTGCCGTTCGCATGCAAGGGCTTTTCGCCGTATTGGCGGGCAGTGGCCAGGTCCGGCAGCTCGGTGCAGTGGATCACCACCAGTTCGACCGCGCTGGCCGGGCGCTCGGGCAACTGGGCAACGTAGGGGAGCGGTTGGTCGTGAATGGTCGTGGGCATGGATCAAGTCTCGCATGGCGCGGGCGCAAACGAGCCGCCTGTTAAGATGCCTGCCTTAGCTTTATGCAGTTTCCATGGAGACCGCCATGCGCGGCCAGATCATTCTTTCGCACGGATCGGATTCCAGTCCGGACGCGACCAAGGTCAGCGCGCTGGCGCAGTTGGCCGAATCGCTGGGCTGGCGCACGCAGCGGCCGGACTATCGAGACGACGATGCGCGCGGCCATACCGACTCGGTGGCACCGCGGATCGCCCGCTTGCGCGCCACCATCGAGGAGCTGGCCGAACCACCGCTGCTGGTGGGTTCGAGCATGGGCGCGTTCGTGTCCGGGCTGGCTTCGCTGGATGTGCCGGTAGCCGGTCTGTTGCTGCTGGCCACACCGAGCGCGATCCCCGGCTATGTGCGCCCCTTCGATCTGCGCCGCGGTGTGCCGACCTTGCTGATCCACGGCTGGCGTGACGATGTCTGTCCGCTAGGCGGCGTGCAAGCGTTTGCCGCGCAGCGTCGACTGCCGTTGCTCGTACTGGATGACGATCACCGGCTGGTTGCCAGCATGGACGTGATTGCCGCGCAGTTCCGACTATTGCTTGATCAACTGGCGAACGCCGCATGAGCCATTACTTCGCCACCTGCCCGAAGGGGCTGGAATATTTATTGCGCGATGAATTGATCGCGATCGGTGCCAGTGACGTGCGTGAAGCGCTGGCCGGCGCGCATTTCTCGGGCACGCTGGAAACCGCGTATCGCGCCTGCCTGTGGTCGCGGCTGGCCAGCCGCATTTTGCTGCCACTGGCCGAGTTCGATGCCGCCGACGATGACGCGCTCTATCGCGGTGTGCAGGAGATCGACTGGAGCCAGCATCTGGCCGCGCACGCTACTTTCGCGGTGGACGCCGGCACGGCGATGAGCAAGCTCACCCACAGTCAGTTCGTGGGCTTGCGGGTAAAAGATGCCGTGGTTGATCAGTTTCGTCAGCGCGATGGTAATCGGCCCGGCATCGACACTGATGAACCGGACATCCGCATCAATGTACGGCTGCGCCGCGATCGCGCGACGCTGTCGCTGGATCTGGCCGGTTCGCCGCTGCATCGGCGCGGCTGGCGTGAAGTGCAAGGTGAGGCACCGCTGAAGGAAAATCTCGCTGCGGCGATGCTGCTGCGTGCGCGCTGGCCGGAGGTATATGCCGCCGGCGGCGCGCTGCTCGATCCGATGTGCGGTTCCGGCACCTTGTTGATCGAAGGCGCCTTGATGGCGGCCGATGTGGCGCCAGGCTTGCGCCGCGAGTACTTCGGGTTTCTCGGCTGGCAGCAACACGACATCGCGCTGTGGCGTGGGCTGCTGGACGAGGCGAATCAACGCGCCGAAACGGGCCTGCGCGGATTGCGCAGCGTGTTCTTCGGCAGCGATGCCGACCCGCGCATGGTACAGACGGCCAAACGCAATGCGCAGGAAGCCGGCGTGGCCGGTTTCTTCACGCTGGACAAGCAGGACGTGACGCACATCGCGCCGCCGCCTGGCGTCAACTACGGCCTGGTCATCACCAATCCGCCGTATGGCGAGCGGTTGGGCGAACGCGCCGAGATGCCGAAGCTCTATCGCGCCGTGGGCGACGCCCTGCGTGCGCGTTTCACCGGCTGGCGCGCGGCCGTGCTGGCTGGCGACGTGGAACTGGGTCGGGCCATGCAGCTGCACGCGGACAAGCGATACGCCCTTTACAACGGCGCGCTGGAAACCGTCCTGCTGACGTTCGATCTGAGCAAGCGCGATGAAGCCCCGCGCGAGCCCAAGCCACTGTCGGCTGGCGCGCAGATGCTGAAGAACCGGCTGGAGAAAAACCTCAAACACCTGCGCAAACGGCTAACCCGCGAAGGCATCCATTGCTGGCGCGCCTACGATCAGGATCTGCCTGAATACGCCGCGGCCATCGACGTCTACGGCGACACCCAGGGCAACAATCATCTGCATATCCAGGAGTACCGGGCGCCGGCAGACGTGCCTGCCGATATCGCGCGCCTGCGCCTGCGCGAAATCGCCCGTGTCGCTGGCGAAGTGCTTGAGGTTCCGCGCGAACGGATTGCGCTGAAGACCCGCGAGCGCGGCAAGGGCGGTTCCAAATACGGCCAGCTCGACCAGCGCAACGAATTTATTGAAGTGCAGGAGGGCGGCCTGGATTTCCTGGTCAATCTCACCGATTACCTCGACACCGGCCTGTTCCTGGATCACCGGCTGGTGCGCGCGAAGGTGCGCGAGCTGGCGCAGGGACGCTGCTTCCTGAACCTGTTTGCGTATACCGCTACCGCCAGTGTTTACGCGGCGGCCGGCGGCGCGCTGGAGACCACCAGCGTGGATCTTTCGGCGACCTATCTGGAATGGGCCTCGCGCAATCTCGCGCTGAACGGATTCAGCGGCGGCAGCCATCGGCTGATGCAGTTCGACGCGCTGGAATTCCTGCAAAACGATCGCGAGCGCTACGGGCTGATCTTTGTCGATCCACCCACTTTTTCCAACTCCAAGCGCGCCGACGACTTCGACGTGCAGCGCGATCACGTGAAGCTGCTGCATGCCTGTGATGATCGGCTGACGCGCGATGGCGTCATCGTGTTTTCCAACAACTTCCGCCGCTTCAAGCTCGATCGCGAGGAACTTGAAAAGCGCTTCGAGATCGAAGAGTGGACGGTTCCCAGTATCCCGTTCGATTTCTCACGCCGGGCTGATATTCATGGTTGCTGGTTGCTGCGGCGGCGCGCGGCTGACGCCGGGATAAACCCCTGGGATAGCGCCCGAATCAAAAAGTAAACGCTTCAGTCCACATTAAGCCCGAGAAGCCGAGCATAGGTCCCGTATCAACGGAGAAAAGTGTCATGACCAAACGTTTCAGTAGTGCAGGCAAATGGTTGGCTTTGAGCCTTGCTGTGGCGGCGACGGTGGCAGTGCCACTGACCGCGTCGGCTAGCGGCTGGAACGGTCGTGGCGGCTATGGCTACCATGGTGGTTATGGCTATCGCGGCGGTTACGGCTATCGCGGTGGTTACTGGAGTGGTGGTCGCTGGATCGCTGGCGCCATCATCACCGGTGCGGTCGCAGGCGTGGTGGCTGGTGCCTTTGCGCCGCCGCCGGTGTATTACGGTGGCCCGCCCGTGTATTACGGCGCACCGGGTACGGTGGTCTACCAAAGTGGCCCGCCCGTGGTGTACCAGAATGCCCCTGTCGTATACAGCGGTCCGCCGCCGTCGACTTATGTCCGCGATGACGGTTACCGTTACGGCAATTGACGCTAGCGTCAGGCAGTAATCCCAAAGAGCCCGGCTTGATGCCGGGCTCTTTGCGTTCAGGGCGCATCACCCATGCGCGCATGCAGTTCTTCGGATCCGCTGAACTGCGATTGCGATCAATTTGCCATCTTCCTATCACAAGATTTGAACAGTTCGCCCGGCATGCTTCCGGGCATGTTTTGTAACGATCCCCGCCCAGAGACCTCCCGCACGGCGGTAACGCCGGGGCGGCCGTGATGGCGGCCTTGCAGTCCTTCGCGACAGTCAAGGTTGCCTCGCGATTTCAGCAGGTGCGTCAACAGACGCTGGACCTGTGTATCGGCTTGACCGCCGAGGATCTGCTGGTGCAGTCAATGCCGGATGCCAGCCCGGGCAAATGGCATCTGGCGCATACCAGCTGGTTCTTCGAGCAATTCGTGCTGGGCCGCGATCCGGCGTACCGGCCACGCGACCCGGCGTGGTATTACCTGTTCAACTCCTACTACCAGTCAGTTGGCCCGATGCATGCCCGGCCGCAACGCGGGCTGCTGTCACGGCCTTCGCTGAACGAGGTGCGCGCGTATCGCCAGTACATCGACGACGAGGTGAGCGAGCTGCTAGCCACCGATGACGACCCGGAACTCGCCGCACTGGTCGAGCTGGGCCTGCAACACGAGCAGCAGCACCAGGAACTGCTGCTGACCGACATCAAGCATGCGTTCTGGTGCAATCCGTTGCAGCCGGCGTATCGCCCGCCGGTGGCGACTGCGCCAAACCCCGCAAGCGCGCCGCTGCGCTTTATCGACGGTCGCGAGGGCATTATCGAGATCGGCCATCGCGGCGAGGATTTTGCGTTTGACAACGAAACGCCGCGGCATCGCACGCTGTTACAGCCGCATGCGCTGGCCAACCGCCTGGTGACCAACGCCGAGTACCTGGCGTTTGTGCACGAGGGGGGGTACCGCGAGCCGGGTCTGTGGCTATCCGATGGATGGGCCACCGTGCAGCGCGAAGATTGGCAGCGTCCGCTTTACTGGCAGGCTGACCTAGCGAGTGAGTTCACCCTGGCCGGCGTGCGTGCGCTCGATCCGCACCAGCCGGTGTGTCATTTGAGCTATTACGAGGCCGATGCATTCGCGCACTGGGCTGGTGCGCGGTTGCCGACTGAGGCGGAGTGGGAGTCGGCTGCGCAGGGAATGGCGGTCAGCGGCAATCTGCTGGAGGAGCAACGCTTTCATCCTCACGCGACCGACGCTGGTGATGGCTTGCTGCAGCTGTATGGCGATGTGTGGGAATGGACTGTCTCACCGTATGTCAGCTACCCGGGCTTTCGCCCGCTGCCTGGTTCGCTGGGCGAATACAATGGCAAATTCATGTGTGGGCAGTGGGTGTTGCGCGGCGGTTCTTGTGTGACCCCGCGCGATCACGTCCGTGCCAGTTACCGTAATTTCTTTCCACCCCACGCCCGCTGGCAGTTCGCCGGGCTACGACTGGGACAGGACCAATGAGTGTGCAAGCCTGTGGCGTCAGCGACGACGATCGTCGTCCGCCCGTCAATGAGTTACTGGAAGTCGCCCAACGCGGACTAGGGCTCAAGCCCAAGCGGCTGCCGTCGTGGCTGTTCTACGACGAGTACGGCTCCGGGCTGTTCGAGCAGATCTGCGAGCAGCCGGAGTATTACCTCACCCGTTGCGAAATCGCGCTGATGGCCGAACACGCCGGCAGCATCGCCGACGTGCTGGGCAGCGAGGTGCGTCTGGTTGAATACGGCAGCGGCAACGCGCGCAAGACGCACATGCTGCTGCAGCATCTGCAGGCGCCGGTGAGTTATGTGCCGGTGGAGATTTCGCCGGAACCGCTACGGCAGAGTGTCGGGCGACTGGCACGCGAGTTTCCACAACTGCCGTTGCAGCCGCTATGCGCCGATTTCAGCAAACCGCTGCGTTTGCCGATCCCGCCCAGTGCGCCGCGACGCACGGTGGTGTATTTCCCTGGTTCCACCATCGGCAATTTCGAAAGCCGCGAAGCCGCCGTGCTGCTACGCAAGATGCGCAACGAAATGGGCGATGCCGGTGGCATCCTGATCGGCGTGGATTTGAAAAAAGATCCCGCGCTGATCGAGGCTGCGTATAACGACCGCGCGGGAGTCACCGCGGCCTTCACCCTCAACATGCTGACCCGGTTAAACCGTGAGATCGGCAGCAACTTCGAGTTATCGGCCTTCGGTCATCGGGCGCATTACAACCAGATGGTCGGGCGCATCGAGACCCATATCGTCAGCCACCGGGAGCAACAGGTCAAAGTGGGGCGCGCGAGTGTGGCGTTCCGCGAGGACGAGGCGATCCAGGTCGAATATAGCTGTAAATATTCACTGGCCGACTTCGCCGCGCTGGCCGCGAAGGCCGGCCTGGCGGTGCTGCGTGTATGGACCGACCCCGAGCAGATGTTCAGCGTGCAATACCTGGTGCGTGCCAGCACGATAGCGCGCTGAGTTCCAGCCTGGGGCGTGCATGGCGCGTGCCCCAGGCTGAACGTGCTTCTTACTTGGCGTCGTACAACGCCTTGACGTCTTCGGTCAGTGCAGCCTGACTGTCGGTGCGTGCGTAGAACATGTGGCCGCCCGCATATTCCTTCACCTGCACGCGGGTGGGGTCACCCATCGCCGGCATCTGATCGACGATCAGCACCGAAGCCATGAACGGGCACGACAGGTCGTCCCAGCCGTGCGCGATCAGCACGCGCAGGCTTGGATCGTTGGCGACGGCTTCGCGCAACTGCGACACCGAACCTTTGTTCGCGTCGTCGTCTTCATGCCACAGCTTGTTCACGTCGTAGCTCAGCGCGTTGTAGCGGCCATCGTATTTCCAGCCCACGGTCTGGGTGACGAAATTGACCATCGCGCTGGTGGTCGGGGCGATGATGCCGTTGAGGATCGGGTCGCCGGTTTCCTGATGCGGTGCATACGGGAACGGGTCCCATGCGGTGACGTTGGAGTCGTAGCGGCTGCCCAGCTTGCCTTCGGCGCGGTACACCTCACGCAGATAGGCCTGGGTTTCCAGGCGGCCGCCGGAGCGCTTCACGAACAGCGGATCGAGGCCGGTCATCTGCGCCACCTTGCTGACCACACGATCGGCCGTCTGCGGGTCGGAACGCCCCTTCATCAGGTCGGTGGCATATTCGCCACGGGTGTAGTCGATGATCGAGGTCATCGCCTGCGGGGTCAGCTTGTGTTCGCGTTCGAGGTGCGCAGCAGCGATCGATGGCAGCGTGAGCATCCACGGCAGCGGCGATACGTTCTCGTCATCCGATGCCGCCGGATCGAGATACGGCGACAGCAGCACCACGCCGTTCATCGCCACGCCGAGCTGGGTCTGCAGGTAGTCGGTAATGCGCGGGCCACGGAAGCCACCGTAGCTCTCGCCCACCAGATACTTGCGCGAGGTCATGCGGCCGCTCTTGACCAGCCAGTCGTAGACGATGCGCGAGAGATATTTGATGTCGTTGTCGGTGCTGTAGAACTGCGTGGTCGCTTCCTTGTCGTCCACCAGCGCACGGCTGTAGCCGGTGCCGACCGGATCGATGAACACCAGGTCGGTGAAGCCCAGCCAGGTGCCCGGGTTGTCGTGCAGCGTGGCCGGCTGCGATGGGGTGTCGCCTTCGACGCCGAAGTTCACTTTCTTCGGGCCGATCGCGCCGAAGTTCAGATAGACCGACGATGCGCCCGGGCCGCCGTTGAGCGCAAACGTCACCGGGCGGTCTTTGCCGGGCATCGTGTAAGCCGTGAACACCACCTCGCCGATCGTGGTGCCTTTTTCGTCGCGCACCGGCAGCGAGCCGACGGTGACGGTGTATTTGAGGGTTTTGCCACTCACCGTGGTGGTTTGCGTCACGTGCGCGTCAGCCGGGAACGGCGGCAGATGGAAGTCGCTGGCACTGGCTGCATCCGTTGCCGGCGGCGGCTTGTGTGCATCGGCCGCCAGTGTCGTCGTGTTGAGCCCCGCCAGCACCAGGGCGGCCAGCAGGGTGGATTGCAGAGACTTGCGCACGGATGGTTCCTCTCGGGTCAAAGATCCAAGCGTAACCGTCCGCCGCAGTTCGGGAGTGTGCATAAAGGCATGGGTGGAGGGGTGTGTCCACGCCGCCGCTTCGCTTTGCCTGCGGGTTCAGCGCTGGGCCAATGCGCCTTCGACGAACTGCTTCAGCTGCGCCGCGTTCAGTGCGCCGGACTGCCGTGCGATCTCGCGTCCCTGGCGAAACATGATTAGCGTGGGAATGCTGCGGATGTTGAAGCGCTGCGCCAGTTGCGGTTGAGCTTCGGTATCGAGCTTGGCCAGCCGCAGCCGCGGCTCGAACTGGTACGCGGCCTGCACGAACACTGGCGCGAACGTAAGGCAAGGACCGCACCATGGCGCCCAGAAATCGACCAGTACCGGCAGATCACCGCGGCCGGCTATGGCGTCGAAGTTCGTTGCTGTCAGCTCTACCGGGTGTCCTTCGAACAATGCCTGCTTGCAGCGGCCGCAGTTGGGCTGCTCGCCGACACGCTCTGCCGGCACGCGATTGAGCGCGCCGCAGTGCGGGCAGGGAATGGCCAGTGGTGTACTCATGACAGGCTCCGGCAACAGCGACGCGCATCGCGCCATGCACGGCAAGATGGCGGCGGCGGCAGGCAAACCCAAGTCGACGTTCGGCTGGCAGCTGCTGACGCGTTATCCGTAAGTCGACGCGCCACGGGATACAGGTATGCCGTGGTGCGGTCATGCCTGCTCGATCGAATCGCGATACGCGCCCCGCAGTAGTTCATGGAAGTGATGCACGGCATTTTCGCGCAGCGGATTCAATCGGCCCGCTTCATAGGAGCCCGAAGCGAGGCCTCGCTGCACGTCCTGGCAGATGGTCACGTCCTCGTCCTGCACTTCGTCGCTGAACGCGATATCCCTGGCACGTCGCGCCTGTGCTTCGGCACTAGCGTCAGGGGTGTAGTAGAAATCGAACTCCACCCGGCAGCGGTCCACGCCCAGCGGCAGCACGCGATTGGTTTGCAGGCGCCCGGGCAGGATGTTCAACATCGCGTTCGGATACATAAAGTAGTACAGCGCTTCACCGCTGCCGTAGAGATCGGCGCTGCTTTCCAGCGGACTGAACTGGAACGAATACCACGGCGCCGTTTCGGTGATGTAGCTGCGGTAGTCGAGCACGCTGTTCAGGCCCGGATGGATGTGCGGTACGTGATAACCCTCCAGGTAATTGTCCACGTAGACCTTCCAGTTGCACGCCACCTCCCAGCTGGCGTGATGATGGAATGCATAGCCCGCCAGCGATCGATCGTGGCCAAGTCGCGCGTCGATGCCGGCGACGAATTCGTCGAACGCCGGCGCCTCACCCGTGGCGACAAACACCAGCCCCTGCCACACCTGTACGCGTACTTCCGGCAAACGGATCTGCGCGGGATCGAAGTCCAGCGTGCGGCCCATTTCCGGGGCGCCGCGCAACACCCCATCCAGTCCGTAGGTCCAGCCGTGATAACGGCAGCGCAATGTCGTCGCGCCGCGGCCGTTGCAATCGGCGATCGGTCCGGCGCGATGCCGGCAGACATTGTGGAAGGCGCGGATGGTCGCCTCATCGCTGCGCACGATCAGCAGCGGCAGGCCGGCGATCGAGGTCACCACGTGGTCACCCACGCCACTCAGTTGCGATTGATGACACACCAACTGCCAGCTGCGCGCAAACACCGCACGGGCATCCAGCGCGGTGGTGCGGGGATCGGTATAGAACCGTGCGGATAGCGCCAGCGCGTGTTCAAGCGGCTGCGCGGCAAGTACTTCGGCAGAGAGCAGGTCAGCCATCGGCAACACGTCCGTCAGATGCGATGTCGGAGTATTCACCGCTGCCGTGTTCACGGGAAGAGTCCATCGGCCGGGGCGATCTTCCATCACCCCGGCCGGCTGTCAGTTCATGACGACGCGATCAATGACCGCCATTGTCGTAACGATCGTCCCTGTGCTCTTCTTTCTTTTCGACTGGCTTGGCAGCGGGGTTGCCTTGTTGCGGCCCCCGATAGCCCTGGCCCGGATACACCGGACGGCCTGGGGTGACGGGACCTAGATGTCCAGGTTGCTGGTATCCCGGCATCGGCCCACCAGCGCCCATGGGGCGAACCGGTCCGCGATAGGGATAGCGCGGCGGCGGCGGTGGCGGACGGCGCACGTAGGGACGGCTGTACCAGCTTGCGCGATCGTTGTAGAACGGCCGGTTGTTGTAATACCGACCCCAGTAGTCGCCGATCACGAAGGCAACAACGGGGATGCCGATCTGCGCTCCGTACATGGGCAGCAGCACAGGCTGGTTCTGGTAGTTGTACTGGATGTAGTTACCTGGCACCCAACCGCGATTGCCGTAGGTGATCACATCGCACCATTCCCAACCCTGGGTGCAGCCCTGCACGCCGACTCCCGTACCCGCCGGAATCTGCGCGACGAGCGGATAGCTCGAATCAGGCCCGGCAAACACATCGACGTTGTCGGTGACATAGGCGTCCTGTGCATGCGCAAGCATGGGGATGGCCAGAGAAAGCGTTGCAACAGCAGACCAAACCATACGTTTCATTGGGCAATCGATCTCCATCGAGTGAGTAGTCAATACGAGTGCCCGCCTGCATCCGCGGCGCACGCCGGCATTATGCACTGCCGGGTTTGCTACTGCAGGGCCTGAAAAACATCCGTGCGGCATGCATTAAGAATGCATGCCGCACTTACGTGGTGTGGACTCGCAATGACTGTCTCGACGCCCGGCAACGCTGTGCTCAGCGAGCGATCCGCGGGACGAAGCGCAACGCCACCGAGTTCATGCAATAACGCAAACCGGTCGGCTGCGGGCCGTCGTCGAAGACGTGGCCGAGGTGGCTGTCGCAACAGGCGCAGCTGACCGCGGTGCGGTCCATGCCCAGGCTGCTGTCCGAATTCTGGATCACGTTATTTTTCGCGATCGGCTGCCAGAAGCTGGGCCAGCCAGTACCGGAATCGAACTCCGTGGCGGCGTCATACAGCGCCGTGGCGCAGGCGACGCAGCGGAACAGCCCTTTGCTATCGGGCCTCTCATGCGGGCCGCTGAAAGCCATCTCGGTGCCAGCGCGGCGCATGATCTCGAACGCTGCCGGCGATAGCCGTTGCCGCCATTGCGCGTCGGACAACACGAGCTTGGGCAGCTGCTTCGGGCCAAGGTCGCGGCCGTCGTCTGCAAACACTTCCAGCAGCACATTGCCGGGCTTGCCGACGAGCTGCTGTTCTTGCGCGGCCCCGGCGGCGAACAGCCGCGGAATGACCAGACCACCACCGGCCACCAGCAGCGCGCCGCCGGTGACAGCGGCTCGCAGGAAGCGGCGACGATCCATCGCGAGGGTTTCATTGATGCGTGACATGGCAACCTCCGTAGGTTGAAACGATGCTTGCCGGGAGCGCACTGGGTGCGCTCCCATTACACAGGGCGCAGTGGATCAGCCGAACGTAAAGGCATAGGCCTGCACGCCGGGATCGAGGAACTGGATCTCGAACAACCGCTCGCCGCTACCGTTGGCCTGACGCACCAGCTGGTACAGGCGCTGTTCGGTAATCGTGCCGTTGCCATCGGCGTCGGTATCCATGCCGTGATCGGCACCGGGTGCCTTGCCGTCGATGGTGACGCGGAAGCGAATCGGCTTGCCATCGGTCGCAGGCCCAAGCACCAGGTGCAGGTCGCGACCGCGGAAGCGGTAGACGATGCCGCCGCCGGCTTTCTCCAGTCGTGCGTTTTCGCCATGCACATTCCAGCGGCCATCGAGCGCCCACTGATTGGTGCCCAGCGTACCGGCCTGGTAATCCCACGGATCATCGTGTGCCACTTTGCCGCCGGCGAAATTCTCCGCGCGGGCATAGCCGACGTAGGTTTCCGGTGACTGGGTGGCGTCGTTCGACGAGGCCGCTTCCACGCCTTGATGGTTGTCGCTGACATAGCCGCCCGGCAGATTTTTCTGACCCGCCGCGGTCAGCAGTTCACGGATGATGTCTTCGCTTTCCTGGTAGCCGCCTTCGCCGAAATGGTGATGACGGATCTGGCCCTGCGCGTCGATGAAGTAATGCGCTGGCCAGTACTCGTTGTTGAAGCCCTGCCAGATCGCATAGTTGTTATCCAGTGCGACGGGATAGTCGACACCCAGATCCTTGACTGCCTTGGTGACGTTGTCGGGATCTTTCTCAAACGCAAACTCCGGGGCGTGCACGCCAATCACCACCAGGCCGTGGTCCTTGTACTTGTCGGCCCAGCCACGCACGTACGGCAGCGAGCGGATGCAGTTGATGCAGGAGTAGGTCCAGAAATCGACCAGCACTACTTTGCCGCGCAACGATTCGACGGTCAGCGGCGGGCTGTTCAGCCACTGCGTGGCGCCAGCCAGCGACGGCATCTTGCCTTCCACCGGTAACGGGTCGCCGGCCTTCACTACGGGTTCGGCGGCGGGTGGCGGGGTCACTGCATTGATCAGCTTCTGTTCGATGCCGCCGGTGCTGGCCAGCGAGACGCGGGTGAGCAGGCCGGTATCCAGCCCCAGCGCGATGCACGCCACGCCAGCGAGCACCAGCACGCCGAGTACGCGGCGCACCCATTCACCGGCGCCAAGTGAGCGCTTCATCAGCGCGAATACCTTGCCGCCGATCAGCAGCGCGAGGCCCAGCGAAGTCGCCGCACCGCCCGCGTAAGTGAGCAGCAGCAGGGTGGTCTGCACGCTGGCGCCGTTCAGCGCCGCGCCGGTCAGCAGCAGGCCGAGGATGGGTCCTGCACAGGGTGCCCACAACAGGCCGGTGGCGACGCCCAGTCCGGCTGCTGACCAGATCGAATCGCCATCGTCGCCGGCCGAGCGCTGCGAGAGGCGGTTGCCCAGTGCCACAAACGGACGGGTGATCCATTCGGCGAGGTGCGTGGACAGCAAAGTGAGGCCGAGAAACGCCAGCACCACCAGCGCGATGATGCGGCCGTACTGATTGGCATGCACCGCCCAGCCTCCACCGAGCGCGGCCAGCGTGGCGACGCCGGCAAACGTGATTGCCATGCCCAGCAGCATCGGCAGGCCATTGCGCATGAACGGTCGGTCCGAACGGGCAAACACGAACGGCAGCACCGGCAGGATGCAAGGGCTGAGGATGGTCAGTACGCCGCCGAGGTAGGCGAGGATCAACACGAGCATGAGAGCGTCATCCGGTGGAGTGGTGTAAGGCTATTCGCGGCAGCGCCGGTCGCGGTTACTTCCGGGAATGCCGTCAATCGGACACTGCACCCGACAGGTACGAAGTAACTCCCGCGAGGGATGCGGCGAATGCCCTGTAAGAGATCCCGATCAGGAGTGGCCATGTCGCAAGCCTTGACCGCAACGGGCTTCATGGGTGTAGATAGTGACCTTTCCCTGTGGGCGAGTGTCAATCAATCCGTGTCAGCCCCATCCACTGCGGCAAATGAAAGCGAATCGCCCGATCAGCGTCGGGCGGCGTGGATGGCTGCGGCGCAGGCCGGCGACCGGCGTGCCTACGAAAAGGTGCTGGCCGATTCGATCGGACTGATACGCGCAGCGGCACGGCGGCAGGGCGTGGCGCAGGATCATCTGGATGACGTGGTGCAGGAAACCCTGATTACCATCCATCGTGTGCGCCACACCTATGACCCGAGCCGTTCCTACGATGCGTGGCTCAGTGCAATTGCCAGCCGCCGCGCGATCGACGCGTTGCGCAGTCGCGGTCGCCGCGACAGTCGGGAGCTGCATGATGAATTTGCGCTGGATCGCCATCCTGATATCGATGACGCCAGCGCGGCCACCGAAAGCGGACAACGGGCGGAGCGCCTGCGCGCAGCGATTGCCGAATTGCCACCGGGCCAGCGCGAAGCAGTGGAACAGTTGGGTTTGCGTGAGCGCTCGTTGAGCGAAGCGGCTGAACTCACCGGGCGCAATACCGGCGCATTGAAAGTGAATCTGCACCGCGCGCTGAAAGCGCTGCGCGAGCGTTTCCATGGAGAACCATGAACACCATGTCTGATCCAAGATCGCATGAGGCATTGATCGGCCAGCTCGGCATCGAGCTGGTGCCGGTCCGACGCCTGCTGCCGCCCTGGCTGCGCACTGCCGGCTGGCTGCTGGTAGTGGCGGTGATCGCGGCCGCGTTGTTGATGCATTACGGCATGAGCGGCATGTTGCGTCGCTGGACCGCGGCACCGGATCTGGCGTGGGCCGGTCTTGGCGCGGTGGTGACCACGATCTGCGCGGCGTGGGCCGCCTTTGCGCTCAGTGTGCCGGGGCAGCGCGCGCTGTGGGCATGGTTGCCGTTGCCCGGAGCATTGCTGTGGATCGGCGCCAGTGGCCTCGGCTGTCTGAGCTTCCTGGTCGAGCCAGGAGGCCACATCGCCAGCCTGCATCAGTCCAGCGATTGCCTGGTGTTCATCATCAGTTTCTCGATCCCGCTGTCGGCGTTGCTGATCGTGCTGTTGCGTCGTGCGTTCCCGCTGCGGCCGGTGCTGACGGCCGTCATGGTTGGGCTGGCCAGCGCCGCGGCATCGGCCAGCTTGCTGGAGATCTGCCATGCGTACAATGCCGCCGCTACCGATCTGCTGACCCATGCGCTGGCTGTGGCGCTGGTCGTGGTCGCCAATGTCGCGATGGGTGGCCGGCTGCTTTCCAGGGCTTGACGCGACTTAAAGCCTGTTCAAGATTTTTCATGGTTCGCGCGGAGAGCGCTTTGCAGGAGCACTCCCGATATCGCCTTGCAACCGAAGGGAGTGCCTTCTTCGGGCAGGGGAGCAAAGCGAAGATCAGGTTGTGCTCCCTCCCCTGCCTGCAGGGGAGGGTTGGGGTGGGGTCGCTCTTTAGTCCGAAGCGAAGATCAAAGGCACCCCCACCCAGCCTCCGCCTGCGAGCAGGGGGAGGAGCAAAGCGAAGATCACATTGGGCTCCCGGTTCAGGCTGGCCGATTCAATCGCGGAAGTTGTCGAACTGCAGCGGCAGCTCGACATCGGCCTTGCGCAGCACCGCCATCGCCTGCTGCAGGTCGTCGCGCTTCTTGCCGGTGACGCGCAGCTTCTCGCCATTGATCTGAGCCTCGACCTTGAGCTTCGCTTCCTTCAGCGAGGCGACCAGCTTCTTCGCCACCGGCTGTTCGATGCCTTGCTTGATGGTGATCTTCTGCCGCGCGCCACCCAGGTTCACTTCCGGATCGGAGGCATCCAGTGCGCGGATATCGATCTTTCGCGCGACCAGCCGGCCGCGCAGGATGTCCAGCATCTGCTGCAGCTGGAATTCGCTCGGGGCGCTCTGCGTGATGACAAACTCATCCAGCGCGTAGCTCGCGTCCGAACCCTTGAAGTCGAAGCGGGTAGACAGCTCACGATTGGCCTGGTCGACCGCATTGGTCAGTTCGTGCTTGTCGACTTCGGAGATCACGTCGAAGGAGGGCATGGCGACAACTCTCGAGAAGTAGTGGATGAAGAGTGAGCCAGTGTAAGCGATGCAGCATGATGTAGTGGGTGGATAATGGCCCGTTGCGAGGTAAGTCAGGATGAAGGCGATGGCGGAATGAGAGTGGATGTACTGATCATCGGTGCTGGCGCTGCCGGACTGATGTGCGCGATCGCTGCGGGCCAGCGTGGTCGCCGGGTGCTGGTGGTCGATCACGCGAACAAGGTCGGCAAGAAGATTCTGATGTCCGGTGGTGGACGCTGCAATTTCACCAACCTCGGCGTTACGCCTGGCCAGTACTTGTCGGCCAATCCGCATTTTGCCAAGTCCGCGCTGGCGCGCTACACGCCATTCGACTTCATCGCGCTGGTCGAGAAGCATGGCATCGCGTATCACGAGAAGGAGCTCGGCCAGCTTTTCTGCGATGACTCGTCCAAGCAGATCGTGCGCATGCTGCTGGACGAGTGCGTCGTAGCGGGCGTGACGGTGGAGGCGAATTGCGGCGTGCAACGGGTACGCAAGACGCCGGAAGGCTTCAGCGTGTTCACCGCACGCGGCGAAGTGCATGCGCAGTCGCTGGTCGTGGCCAGTGGCGGGCTGTCGATTCCCAGCATGGGCGCCAGCGGGTTTGGCTATGAGCTGGCGCGCCAGTTCGGTCACGAGGTGTTGCCGATACGCGCGGGTCTGGTACCGCTGACTTTGAGCGGCAAGCACCAGGAGCATTACCAGGATCTTGCCGGGGTGGCGCTTCCTGCAGTGGAAGCGCGGGTCGGCAAGCAGAGCTTTCGTGCGGGTCTGCTGTTCACCCATCGCGGCATCAGTGGGCCGGCGATCCTGCAGATTTCCTCCTACTGGCAACCTGGCGACGATCTGCGCATCGACCTGTTGCCGGATCAGGATGTCGGTGCGTGGCTGATCGAACAGCGCGCGGCGCGACCAGCGGCTGAACTGAAAACCGTGCTCGGCGACGCGCTGCCCAAGCGGTTGGCGCAGCGCCTGTGCGAGCAATGGTTCGAGAGCCGGCCGATGCGCCAGTACCGCGAAGCGGAGTTGACGCAGATTGGCGCGCAGCTCAACGCATGGCCGATCATCGCCAGCGGCACCGAAGGCTACCGCACCGCCGAAGTGACGCTGGGCGGCGTCGATACCGATGGCCTGTCATCCAGCACGATGCAGTCGAAGCTTGTTCCGGGGCTGTATTTCATCGGCGAAGTGGTCGATGTCACGGGATGGCTGGGTGGCTATAACTTCCAGTGGGCATGGGCCTCGGGGCAGGCTGCTGGCGAGGTGGCCTAGGCCTTGCTCGCGTCCGCCTTCTTCCATTTTCGCGCATCGTGAACGCTGCGAATGGTTCACTGCGCCATCCAACGATAAAGGAACATGCATGAAAGTCGGATTTATCGGCCTCGGTACCATGGGTAGCCCGATGGCCAGCAACCTGCTCGCCGCCGGCCACGCACTGACGGTGTGGAACCGCTCGGTAGCGGCCACTGAACCGTTGGCCTCGCTCGGCGCCAAGGTCGCGCGCACGGCGGATCGGGCGGCGCAAGGCGATGTGTTGTGCAGCATGCTGGCGAACGATCAGGCCGTGCGCGAAGTGTTCCTCGACAGCGGATTGCTTGATGCGATGGATCACGGCACCGTGCATGTGAACCATGCGACGATCTCGGTCGCACTCGCAAAAGAACTCGCTGCCGAACATGAGAAGCGCGGGCTGGATTATGTCGCCGCGCCGGTGTTTGGGCGTCCGGACATGGCCGCTGCGGCGAAGCTGAATATCGTGGTAGCGGGCAAGCCTGCCGTGATCGAGCGCGTGCGGCCGTTGCTTGAAGCGATGGGCAGCAGGTTGTGGCTGCTGGGTGAAGCACCCGAGCGCGCGAACGTGGCGAAGATCGCGGGTAACTTCATGCTCGCTTCGGCGATTGAAAGCATGGCCGAAGCGACGGCGCTGACGCGTGCCCACGGCGTCAGCGCGGCGGATTTTCTGGAGATCATGACCAGCACCTTGTTCGCGGCACCGGCCTACCAGGGTTACGGCAAGCTGATCGCCGAGCAGCGCTTCAAACCCGCCGGATTCAGCCTGCCGCTGGGTCTGAAGGATGTCGAACTCGCATTGACAGCCGCTTCCACGGCACGCGTACCGTTGCCATTTGCCGGCGTGCTGCGCGACAGCCTGCTGGAGGCACTGGCTGCCGGTGATTCAGAGCTGGATTGGTCAGCGCTGGCGCTGGTCGCTGCGCGCCGGGCACATCTGGACGAACGCGAGTAATGCGCGCCCGGCGTGAGCGTTGCGGCTTATGCGCGCTCACGTCCGGCTGGCTCTAGTCCAGTGTGCCCCAGTCCAGCGTGCCGTCGATCACGGTGTAGCTGCGGCCGCCGATCCAGATGGCGTCGCCTTCGATACGAGCGATCAAGCGGGCATCGTGGCCCATCTCGCGGCCCTGGCTGACGTGGTAGCCGCGGGCCAGCGCACCATCCGGCTCGGCCTGAGCGATATAGGCGGCGATCAAGCCATTGGCTGCGCCGGAAGCAGGATCCTCGACGATGCCGACGCCGGCGGGGAACGCGCGCACTACCAACTGGTAATCACTGTTCGGCGTGTTTCCGGAAGGCTTGCCCTGGGCTCGTGCAAACGCGCATAGACCCATGCTGTCGCTGGCGTGTGCCAGCGCGCCGATCGCTGCGTGATCGGGCTGCCAAGCGCGCAGGCTGGCCTCGCCCTCAACTTCGGCCAGCCACCAGCGGCGGCCACCATCGACCAGGGCTGGCGGCAGTACGCCCTGGCTGATGCCTGCGAGTGCCGCAGGCAGCAATGGATGCGCGTCAAGGCCGGTGTGCAGTACGCGCTCGCCCGGCGACTTCAGTAAAAGTTCGCGGGTGGCACCGCTGCCCACCACACGGATCGGCAACACGCCGGCACCACATTCCTGCCACAGCAAACCGTCGCGTGGCTCGGCCAGGCCGCATTCCAGAGCGGCGTGCGCGCTGCCGATACTGGGATGGCCGGCGAACGGGATCTCCTTGTGCGGAGTGAAGATGCGCACGCGGTAGCTGGCTTTCGGATCCGTTGTCGGCAGCAGAAACGTAGTCTCCACCAGCGCCGTCCAGCGCGCGAAGCGCTGCATCTCATCAGCGCTCCAGTCAGCTGCGCCGATTACGACGCCAAGGTGATTGCCGCCGCCGAGGGTGGCGGCGAAGACATCCAGATGCAGGTAGCGGAGCAAAGTCATGATGTCCGTCAGGTGGAGATAGATCGAGCAAACTCACCCATGATAGTCATGCTGCGCTGTTCTGGGCAGTGGCTAGTCCGGCTGGGGAGTGCTGGCGACGCGCCTGACGTGGCTCGTTGAGGCGCCCGGCAGAGTCGACAAGACGGGGCCAGGGCGCCAAGATGGCGAGCTTTTTCACCTGTCGCGGAATCGTTCATGCCGATCACCCTGATCATCATCGCCATAACTTGCGTCGTCTCGTTCATGGCATTCAAAAACAGTCGGCTGATGAATGACCTGATCCTGTGGCCGCCAGCGATCACCCGGCAGCGCGAATACCATCGACTGGTGACCTACGGGCTGGTGCATGCGGATTTCGGCCACCTGTTGTTCAACATGCTCACCCTGTACTTTTTCGGGCAGGTGATGGAAGGGTTTTTCGCCGCGCGGTTGGGCAATTTCGGCTTCGTGTTGTTTTACATCGGCGGCCTGGTGATTTCGATCCTGCCGACGTATCTGAAGAATCGCAGCAACCCGAACTATCGCAGCCTCGGCGCTTCCGGCGCAGTATCGGCCGTGCTGTTTTCGTACATTCTGCTGGAGCCATGGCAGCGGATCATCGTGCTGGTGATACCGATGCCGGCGATCATTTATGCGCTGTTGTACACCGGTTATTCGATCTACATGGATCGGCGCGGCCAAGGCAATATCAATCACAGCGCGCATCTGTGGGGCGCGGCGTATGGCGTGGCGTTTACGTTGCTGGTGGATCCGCGGGTGCTTCCGTATTTCCTCAATGCGCTGTTGAATCCGGGCATCCGATGACTCGCGCACCGAGCTTCGGCGCAGCTGCTTGAGCGATGCATCATGACGGATGCGTCACGCTGATGGTGATGATCTACGGTACCGAGGCGAGCATACTGGCCTCGGCTCCATCGACCACCGCAGGAGAACAGACGCATGGCTATGACCCGAAAGTCGGTTGCGAAGAAGTCGGCCGCAAAGAAAGCACCGGCTAAAAAAACAGCTACCAAGAAAACTTCTGCACGAAGCACGGCCAAGGCAGCTACGCCACGCAAGGCCGCCGTCAAGAAAGCCGCAGTCAAGAAGTCAGCGCCGAAGAAAGCGGTAGCAAAGAAGCCGTTGCTGAAGAAGGCGGCACCGAAGAAAGTTGTGGCGAAGAAAGTTGCAACGAAGAAGAAGGTCGTTGCCAAAAAGACTGTGGCCAAGAAACCTGTAGCCAGAAAGGTTGCTGCTACCAAGTCTGTGGCCAAACCTGCGACAAGCAAAAAGCCTGTCGGGAAAGTCGCTGGCAAGGCGGTGAGTCAGGCAACGCCGAAAAAACTTGCTCCCAAAGCCGCAGCCGCCGGCAAGGCCGCGAAAAAGCCAGCGATGACGTCGAAATCGACCAAGCCGGCAGGCAAGGCGGGCTCCGTCAGTAAGATCAATTCGCGCAAGCGCCCGGCGCTTGAAGCGCCGATCGAGCACATCAGCCCGCAGGAGGCCGTGGCACATATCCAGGCCTTGCTGGAAGCCAAGCAGGAACGGGTGCGCCAGGGGCCGAGCTGGCCGGGAGCTGTGGCGGCGCAGCAAACGCCAAACCATCCCGACGAGATACACGAGGCTTCGTCGATAACCGGCACGGGGCTGTCCAGCGAGGCCGCCTACGGGCACGCGCTGACGCACGGACGCGGCGAGCAAGGCCGGCGCAAGGGCTGAGTTACCCGGTAGGCCAGCGGCGCATGGCTGGTGGATAAACGGCAATCAGCCCTGCGTCGAAAACTCAGTACGCATTCAACCGGGATGTCTTACTGTTACGCCGTTACTCCCGTTGGAGACTGATCATGAAACGCCTGCTGGCCTGTCTTGTCCTGGTTGTCGCCGCCGCGACGCTATCGGGCTGTTATTACAACCCGGGTTACAGCTATGTGCGCAGCTCCGGCACGGGCGGTGACGTCTACTACGGCACCGCTTACTACGCGACCCCCGGTTACTACCCGTATGGCTACGGGTATGGCTACGGTTACGGTTATGGCTGGCCGGGCTACTACGGTTATTACGGATGCTGCAGCATCGGCTTGTACGGCGGCTGGTATGGCGGCGGTTACTGGCGTGGTGGCCGCTGGTACGGCGGTCGTGGTGGCTACTACCACGGCGGCGGCCAAGGGCACTCGACGTCCGGCGGTGGCCACGTGTCGGGTGGTCATCACTAACACGGCAGCGATCGCGATCAACTTCGCTGGGACATGACCCGGTGGCTGGGGCACAATCGTGTGCATGTCCCAGTCCCGATTCACGTCGTCGTTCACTCCCTTTCCAAGGCTCATCGTCATCACGGCGGTGGGCCTTGTGCTTTGTGCATGCAGCAGCTTGAAGTATTACGTGCAGGCCGCGCACGGACAAAGTGAGCTGGTATTTCGCCGCCGCGCAGTGAGCGCGATAGTCCAGGATCCGGCCACCAATCATGAAGTGGCGTCGCGGCTGCGGCTGGCTCAGCAGGCGCGTCAGTTCGCATCACAGCGACTGGGGCTGCCGGACAACCGCAGCTATACCAGCTATGTCGAACTGCATCGGGACTATGTGGTGTGGAACGTGTTTGCGGCGCCGCGTTATTCGGTAGATCCGGTGCTGTACTGCTTTCCGATCGCTGGTTGCGTAGCCTATCGTGGCTACTTCAACGAAGCTGCTGCGAAGGCGGAGGTTACTCGCTTGCAGCAGCGCGGCTACGACGTCGAGATCGGCGGCGTGTCTGCATACTCCACCCTCGGCTGGTTCGCCGATCCGATCCTCAGCAGCATGTTGCGCTGGGACGACGACGAGCTGGACAGCACGATCTTTCATGAGCTGGCGCACCAGCTGATCTACGTGAAGGACGACACCGCATTCAACGAATCGTTTGCCACATTCGTGCAGACCGAAGGCTTGCGCGAGTGGCGGCAGTCGCGCGGTTTACCGGCGCAGGACGATCGTATGCAGGCGATGGATGCCGGCTTTACCCGGCTGGTCCTGGATCTGCGTGAACGCTTGAAAACCCTCTACGCCAGTGGCGTGGCCGAGCCGGCTATGGCGGCGGGCAAGCAACGCGAGATCGCCGCCTTTCGCGACAGGTATCAACAATGGCGTGATCGCGATTGGCCGAAGGAACATGACTATGACGCCTGGGTAGCGGCACCGATCAACAACGCCCGGCTATTGCCGTTCGGCCTGTACGACCAATGGACGCCGGCATTCGGCGTGCTGTTCCAGCGCGCCGAGGGCAGCTGGCCGGCGTTCTATGCCAGCGTGCGGGCGCTGGCAAAGCTGTCTGAGGCTCAGCGCGGTCTGAAGTTGCGCCAATTGCTGGCGGACAGTCATGCCAACACAGCATCAGTGGAGCAGCCCGACTGATTCAATGTGCTGTTTTATGTTTCGCCATGTATTGCAGATAGGCCAGCACAGCATCGAGGTCGGCATCGGACATCGCCTGCGTGTCGAATCCCTGCATTTTCGCCTGTGGCCAGCGTCGCAATGATTGTGGATCGCGGATATACGCGCGCAGCAGTTCCGCACTCAGGTATTCCGTAGGATTATGCGGGGTGTTCAGGTCCGGGCCGAGTCGGGCATCGCCTTCGCCATTGAGCGTATGGCAGGCGAAGCAGGTGCGCTTAAAGACCGTGAAGCCGCGTTGCACCGGGCTGTCTGCCGGTAATGACGGATCGGGCAGGATCGCCGGGAAGCGTTCGGCCACGCCGCTCAGCTTGCGAATCGTCGCCAGTTGGTAGGGCCACTGCTCCGGGCTGATGTGGCCGGCCTGTGGCTGTGTCCACACCAGATAGAACGGCCCGGCACGGCCGTGATTTTCCGCCAGCGTGGGCCACGGGTGTGCCGGGTCTTCGATCGCCAGCCATGCCTGGGCGCCAAGAGTGTTGAGCAAGGGTGTGCTGTCGATCTCGGCAGCAAAGCCGTCGGCGCCGACGAACTGCAGATGTTCGCCTGGCTTCATGCCGATCAACAATGCACGTAGCGGCACAGCGCGATAACGCATGCTGTGCTTGAACGCCACGTCAGCGGGAATCGTGATGTTGCGAACGTCGGTGCGTGCAAGCAGTTGTGCGCTGCTATAGGTTTGCGCGCCGTGTCCCAGATCAACGGTCAGTTCCGCCGCAGTGGTCGGCAGGGCGACGACCAGTGTCAGCAGGCATAGGAGACAACGCAGCTTCATGGTGGCTCCGATTCGGATGTGAGCAATTGTACGGGTAGTCTCGAAGGCCACTGAGCTGCCATGGAAATCGATCGCATTGACTGCCAGCTGCGGCGTATTACCGCATGTCCGGTGAATTCGCGTTTGTCGGGGTTATCGTGCGCTCCATGGTGCTGGCTGCGGCGATGGTGCTTGCCTGTCGGCGAGCTGAACGGTCTCGACGTACACCTTGAACTCACGCGGCCGCGACCACACTAACCACACGTATCGCCGTGAGGCGACCGGAAGTAACGCGGTACATCGCGCTGCTGAGGGGCCGGCTTTTCCCTCCCCCGGGAAGCCGCCCGACAAACCTCATGGGTCCTCCCCTGGCCCATGAGGTTTTTTTTTGCGCGCGATTTGCCGCGCTCATCATCGTGTTATGCAATGGTCGGGTGTATCGCAAACTAAGTGGCGTCGGGTAGGTTGGGGTGAGCTCAGCGAACCCCAACAAAGCACCTTGCAGACCCGTTGGGGTTCGCTACGCTCACCCCAACCTACGTGATACTTGGCAGCTTGTGCTGCATCCTTTCACCATCTGGGCGACTGATGATCATCGATTCGCTGCTCGATACCGACCTGTACAAGTTCTCGATGATGCAGGTGGTGCTTCATCAGTATCCGGCCGCGCAGGTCGAGTACCGCTTCAAATGTCGAAATCCGGGCATCGATCTGGTGCCGTATATCGAAGAGATTCAAGCCGAGCTGGCGGCGCTGTGCCGACTTCGCTTTACGGTCGACGAGCTTGATTACCTACGTAGCTGGCGTTTCATCAAGAGCGACTTCGTCGATTTTCTCGGGTTGTTCCAGCTCAACGCGAAATACGTGCGGATCACACCTTCCGCTGCGGACAATGGCGAGATCGAGATCCGCATCCGCGGGCCGTGGCTGCACACGATTCTGTTCGAGGTGCCGTTGCTGGCGATCGTCAACGAGGTGTATTTCCGGCATGTCAGCGCTGACCTTGACCTGACCGAGGGGCGTCGACGGTTGCGCGAGAAAATCGCGTTATTGCGCGATACCCCGGATTACGCCGGTTGCCGGATTGCCGACTACGGCACGCGCCGACGTTATTCGCGGGCATGGCAGGAAGAAGTGGTGACCACCCTGCAGGAAGGGCTGGGTCCGCAGCTGGCCGGCACCAGCAACGTGTGGTTGGCACGAAAGCTCGGCCTGACCCCACTGGGCACACTGGCGCACGAATACCTGCAGGCGCACCAGGCGCTGGGTCCGCGGCTGCGTGACTCGCAGGTGGCGGCGTTGGAGGCCTGGGCGAAGGAATATCGAGGCGATCTCGGCATCGCGCTGTCGGATGTCTACGGGCTCAACGCGTTCCTGCGCGATTTCGACATGTACTTCTGCAAGCTGTTTGACGGTACCCGGCACGACTCCGGCGATCCGTTCGAGTGGGGCGACAAAGTGCTGGCGCACTACCAGGCGAATCGGGTCGATCCGCGCACCAAGGTGCTGGTGTTCAGCGACGGTCTCGATATCCCCAAGGTGATGCGGCTGTATGAGCACTTCCGTGGCCGCTGCCTGCTTGCGTTCGGCGTCGGCACCAATCTCACCAACGACGTTGGGCCGACGCCGCTGCAGATCGTGATCAAGATGATCCGCTGCAACGGCCAGCCGGTCGCCAAGCTCAGTGATTCACCGGGCAAGAACATGTGCGAGGACGAAGCTTACGTAACCTACCTGCGCCAAGTATTCGAGATTCCCGCAACGCAGGGGTGAGCGCCTTTCAACTCAGAACGCAGGCAGCACCGCGCCCTGATACTTCTGCTCGATGAAGGCCTTGATCTCGGGGCTGTTCAGCGCCTTGGCCAGCTTCTGCACGCGCGGATCGTTCTGGTTGTTCGGGCGGCCGACCAGATAGTTCACATACGGTGAGTTCTTGTCTTCGATCAGCAACGCGTCCTTGGTCGGATTCAGGCCGGCGGCCAGCGCGTAGTTGGTGTTGATCAACGCCAGGTCCACTTCGTCCAGCGTGCGCGGCAACATCGCTGCCTCCAGTTCGCGAAACTGCAGATGCTTCGGGTTCGCGGTGATGTCCTTCAGCGTGGACATCTCGTTGGTGGGGTCCTTCAGTGTGATCAAGCCGTGCTTGGCCAACAGCAGCAGTGCGCGGCTATTGTTGCTCGGGTCGTTCGGGAGAGTCACGCTGGCGCCGTCCGGCAGCTGGTCGATATTCTTGTATTTGCGCGAATAAGCGCCGAATGGCTCGATGTGCACGCCGGTGATGATGACCAGGTTCGTGCCGCGCTCGCGGTTGAACGCATCCAGATAGGGCTTGGTCTGGAAGTAGTTCAGGTCGACACCTTTCTCGACGACTTGCACGTTCGGCTGCACGTAGTCGGCAAACACCTTGACCTGGAGGTCGACGCCTTCCTTCGCCAGTATCGGCTTCACCTGCTTGAGGATCTCTGCGTGCGGAATCGCGGTAGCGGCCACGGTAAGCGTTTGCATGCCGTTGCCGGCCGTACCGTTGCCAGGCGCAGAGCATCCGACCAGCAGGAGCAGGGCGGCGAATGGGGCGAGCAGCTTGTTCATGACAGTAAATCTTGTGCGGCGCACAAGAGTAGCCGTCTATACCGCCAAATGCAAAGTGCCGGCAATCACGGCGCTCAGTGCCGGCTGTAGCGCGCCACAATGCGGTCGCCGAGCATTTGCAGCAGCTGCACCAGCACGATCAACAGCACCACCGTGACCAGCATGTAGTCGGACTTGTAGCTGAGGTAGCCGTAACGGTAGGCAAGATCACCCAAACCACCGGAGCCGATGGCGCCGCCCATGGCGGTATAGCCGACCAGTGCGATCGCGGTTACCGTGATGCCGGCAAACAGCCCGCCGCGCGCCTCGGGCAGCAATACATGGCGCACGATCTGCCATAGGCTGGCACCCATCGCCTGGCTGGCTTCGATCACGCCTTGCTCGACTTCGCGTAGTGCGGTTTCCACCAGTCTGGCGAAGAATGGCGCCGCGCCGATCACCAGTGGCGGGATCGCGCCCCGGATGCCGAGCTTGGTGCCGACCAGGAAGTAGGTCACCGGCATCAGCACGATCATCAGGATGATGAACGGCACCGAGCGCAGTATGTTCACCAACAGCGACGTGATGGCATACAGCTTCGGCATCGGGCGCAGCTGGCCTTTGCCAGTGAGATACAGCAGCACACCCAGCGGCAGGCCGAGCAGCACGGTGAGCAACAACGAGCCGCCAAGCATCAGCAAGGTATCGATACAGGCGCGGCCAATCTCGCCCCAGTCGTCGATATTCGGAAATAGCGTTTGCAGTATCGGTGCGCTGCTCATCGGTTCAATTCCTCGATTTCGATACCGGCTTCACGCAAGGCGATCAGCGCGGCATCCACCCGTTCGCCCTCCATCGCCAGGGTGAGCTGGCCGTAGGGCAGGTTTTTGATGCGGTCGATGCGTCCGGCCAGGATGTTGAAATCGATACCGGTTTCGCGTGTCACGCGGCCCAGTGCCGGCGTCAAGGTGGTGTCGCCGCGAAAGCTCAACCGAAGAAGACGTCCCGGCACCTGCGAGAACGCCGTCTGCTCACCGGCAGCTTCCTCCGGCAGGGCTTCATTGACGAAGCGTTTTGTGGTGGCGTGCTGCGGATGCAGAAAGACGTCCACCACGGTGCCGCTTTCCACGATCACGCCCGCATCCAGTACCGCCACGCGATCGCAGACGCGACGTACCACGTCCATTTCGTGGGTGATCAGCACGATCGTGAGTTTTAATTCCCGATTGATTTCCGCCAGCAACTCCAGCACCGAAGCGGTGGTCTGCGGATCGAGTGCGCTGGTCGCCTCGTCACACAGCAGGATCGATGGGCGATTGGCAAGCGCGCGGGCAATGCCGACGCGCTGCTTCTGCCCGCCGGAGAGTTGTGACGGATACTTGTCGGCGTGCGCGGTCAGGCCAACCCTGGCCAGTAGCTCGTCGACGCGGTTGCGCAGGGTTGCAGCGTTGCGTTCGCCGGCCAGTCGCATGGGAAACGCGACGTTGTCAGCTACCGTTTGCGAGGCGAGCAGGTTGAAATGCTGAAAGATCATGCCGATATGCCGACGCTGTGCGCGCAGCGCCGGTTCTGCCAGCGCCGTCATCTCGGTATCGCCAACGAAAATTTTGCCGCCACTCGGACGTTCGAGCAGATTGATCAGCCGTATAAGCGTCGATTTGCCGGCGCCAGACAGGCCGATGATGCCGAATACCTCGCCATCGGCAACGTCGAGGCTGAAAGGCTGTAGCGCGGGGATCTCCCGACCGTCGACACGGTAGGATTTATGGACATCGACAAAGCGGATCACGGCGAATCTCAGCCTGTACGCGAAAACGCCATTCTATGCCACAGGCATCACGGACGATGGCGTAGACTGGTTAAATGGGATTTCCCCCAGTCGGAGCCTTAGCTCATGTCCAGCGTCTACGATTTCAGTGCCACCGATATCGACGGCAACCAGCGCTCGCTCGCCGAATGGCGCGGCAAGACGCTGTTGATCGTCAATGTCGCCTCCAAGTGTGGCTTCACCCCGCAGTACAAGGGGCTGGAAACACTGTGGCAGGATCAGCGCGATCGGGGGCTGGTGGTGCTGGGTTTTCCATGCGATCAGTTTGGTCATCAGGAACCGGGCAGCGCCGAGGAGATCAAGAATTTCTGCAGCACCCATTACGACGTGACATTTCCGATGTTCGCCAAGGTCGAAGTGAACGGCGAGCATGCCGATCCGCTCTACCAATGGCTGAAGAGCGAGGGCAAGGGCATCCTCGGTAGCGAATCGATCAAGTGGAACTTCACCAAGTTCCTGGTCGATGAGAACGGCCAGGTGGTGAAGCGCTATGCGCCCACCGACACGCCGGAGAAGATCGCCAAGGACACGCTAGCGAGGCTGGCTGGATGAGCCTGAAGGACTGACGCTGGACTGGAGTTGCGGGCCGCGAAAATTGGCCAGTAGTACCGCAATCGCGTCCACATCGCTGCTGGCACTGGGGCCGTCCGCGGGCGGGTCGTAATTGTTGAGCATGATCGCAAACGCCAGTCGTTCGCCGGTGGCGGAGGTGACATAGCCGACCAGGCTATGCACGAACTGCATGCTGCCGGTCTTCGCATGCACGTTGTTCTCCGCTGCCGTATGGCGCATGCGCCCGATCAAGGTGCCGTCGACACCGGCGATCGGCAGCGCGTCCTGCAGCTGTGAAGCATACGGTTGCGCCGCCAGATAGCTGAGCAGGCGTACCAGCGCATCCGCTGTGACCAGGTCGCGGCGGGACAGGCCAGTGCCTTCCGTGAGCAGACTGGTGGATGGCGAAATCCCGATCTGCTCCAGCAGTTGCTGCAGCGCCTTGATGCCCCACTGTTCGGTGCTGGTGAATGGTCCCGGCGTGGTCGGCCCCAGCGCCACCTGCTCATGCACGCCGACGCTCAACAGCAAATTCTGCAGATACAGATTCTGCGAACGTTTCAAGCCGCGCTGGAGGATATCCAGCAACGGCGGCGAGAGCACTTCGGCAAGCGTGTCAACGCGTGCAAGCAGCGCCGTATCGTCCTGTGGCCAGTGCACAGTTTGCAGCTTGCCGTCGATGTCGATGCCATGGCGCGCCATGGCAGTTTGCAGTTGCTCGCCCGCGAGCAGGGCCGGGTCTGGCACCGCCAGTTTGAAATGCTGTGTTGGTGCGTTCGCCGGGACGCTGCCGAACGCGTACAAGGTGCTTTCGCCCGGTGCGCGGTACAGATTGATGTCGCTTTGCGTGTGCGGCAGGGTCGTGATCAATTGGCCTGACAGGGGCGGCCTCGCGTCCACCGGGTCAAAGCTGAGTCTGGCCGGGAGACCCGCCGTCGATCCGGGGTCCACCGTGATGTCGACAGTGTTCTCCTGCACGCTCAGCGCTGAGGAGGGCACCGCAAACCAGGTTTGCAGATCGCTCGCTTCCCAGCCTGCACCGAATGAGGGCCCGGTGAAATAGCTATCGTCCGCGATCAGGTCGCCGCGCACGTGGCGCACGCCGCGGGCCGCCAACTGGATGGCCAACTGATCGGCCCAGTCGGTGCTGGTGGCCGTCCCCAGGGTCGGATCGCCCATGCCGTACAGGATCAGCGAACCCGCCAGGCGGCCGTTGCGGATATCGCCACTGGCCAGCAGCCGGGTGGGGAACCGGTAATCCGCTCCCAGCGTGGCCATGCTCAGCGCGGCAGTAAACAACTTGGCGGTGGAAGCGGGTTGCAGCAACTGATCGGCACAGTGCGTGTAAAGCGTGCGGCCGCTGTCGAGCGAGACCACCGCAATGCCCCAGCTGGCACCGGCAAAGCGGGGCTGGTCGATCTGCGCATCGATCCGGGTCGCCAGTGTCGCCGTGCTGGTGATGATGGGTGCTGTGGGCGCCGTCGCGGCACCGGCCAGCGGTGCGGCGAGCAAGCATGCGCAGGCGAGCAAGCTTGCACGGAAACGGCGATGGCAACGGCTTGGCGGCAGGCTCATGGGAACAGTATCGCTAATCTGGCGCGCCCCTGCAGCCAGGAGGGTTACCGGGTTCTGGTAAACTTGGGCATTCATGTCGGCATCTGGCCGGCGGACCCAAACCTATTCGTGAGACCTCCATGCAGATTGCCCAGAACTCCGTTGCCGCCTTCCATTACACGTTGACCGACGACCAAGGCCAGGTCGTCGACAGCTCCGAAGGCCGCGAGCCGCTGACCTACCTGCATGGCAGCGGGCAGATCGTGCCAGGCCTGGAAAAGCAGATGGAAGGCCGCAAGATCGGCGACAAGTTCATCGCCGACGTGGCGCCTGAAGATGGCTACGGCGTGCATCACGCCGAGCTGATGCAGGAAGTGCCCAAGGAAGCGTTCCAGGGCGTCGCTGACATCCAGCCCGGCATGCAGTTCCAGGGCCGCGGCCCGCAGGGTGAAATCAACGTCACCGTGACCAAGATCGAGGGCGACAAGGTCTTCATCGACGGCAACCATCCGTTGGCTGGGCAGACCCTGCATTTCGCCATCGAAGTGACCGGTGTCCGCGCAGCTACCGAGGAAGAGCTGGCGCACGGACATGTTCATGGCGAGGGTGGTCATCACCACTGATTGATCTATTGCGTCAGGGCCCGATGGCGGCCTGGCTGTGATTTGAAGGCCCGGGGCGCTCAGCGCCGCCGGGCCTTCTGCGTTTACGAACGTAAACCTTGGCCGGTCCAGCAACCCGAACCGGGTGAGCGGTTTTCGCGTGCCGCCGTGCCGCCATCCCGGGAGCAACAAAAAGCCGGCCGCGAGCATCTCGTGGCCGGCTTGGCGGAGCTGAGATCTTATTGTTGCGGCAGCTTTGTCCAACGTTCGTATTCGGACTTGCTGATCTTGCCGTCGCGGTTGGTGTCGGCATGAATGAAGTCGTTGGCTAGTGGCGGATAGGCCACTGCCTGGTCTTCGCTAATGTACTTGCTGCCACCGGACAATTGCTCGAACGGCGGTGCCGGTCCGATAGTCGGCGCCGGCGGTGGCACGCTGGCTACCGTGACCTGGCCCTGGGTCGTCTGCCCGTTCGGGGCTTGGCCGACAGCAGCGTCGGCTGCGGTTGATGCCGGTGCCGGCATCGGCGGTGGCGGCGGTGCGTTCTGGGCGATCAGGGTGCCTGCGAAGAACAACGCGCCGGCGGTCAGTGCTGACAATAGTGGCTTGCGAGATTTCATCATTGATACTCCATGCCAGAATAAAGTTTTGCGGACGTCAGGAATCGAACCATACGGAGCGGTTCATGACGGGCAGTTTTTCGAGACCGGCTGCCAAACGCCCAGTCACGCTAGCAGAGGATTTGTAAATGCCGGCTCTACATCATGGCCATGAAACTGTGAAGAAGCTGTGTCGTTGAGCGGCGCTTCAGCTGGCCAGTACAGGCTGAGTCTGGCGCAGGCACGCCTGCTGCAACTTGCCGCGCAGGGTCTGTTGCAGCCGTTGCGTCGGCGCCCCCGGCGCAGCGATGTGGTGGCAACGATCGAACGCATGCGCTTGCTACAGATCGACACCATCCATGTGGTTGCACGCAGCCCTTATCTGGTCCTGCATGCGCGGCTTGGCAACTACCCCATGCCTTGGCTCGACGAGGCGTTGACGCAGGGGCAGGTAGCGGAATGCTGGGCGCACGAGGCATGCTTCGTCACTGCGACGGACATTGGATTGCATCGTGGCGGAGGCGACCGCCGCGCGCATCATTGGGCGCACCGGAACGCCGAGCGGATGCATCGCGAACAGCGCGCCGACATGGACGCGCTGCTGGCCGCTATTCGCACCTCCGGTCCGGTGCGCGCGGCGGACTTTGCGCGCACGGATGGCGGTGAGGGCGCGGCGAAACCGGGTTGGTGGGCATGGAAACCGGAGAAGCGCTGGCTGGAAGCCTGGTTTGCACTCGGTGATTTGATGGTGTTGCGACGCGAGCGATTCCAGCGGGTGTACGACCTGGCGGAAAATGTGCTGGCCGGGCTTGATCCGCCGTTTGATCCTGCCATTGGCGCGCTGTCCCCCGCGGCGTTGCGGCGACGCTTCATTGTCGACAGTGTGCGTGCCCTGGGCGTGACCCAGGCGAACTGGATTGCCGACTACTATCGTTTGAAACCGGCAGTGAGCGAGCGGGAGCTGGCCCCACTGCTGGCCAGTGGCGAACTGCTGGCGGTCGCCGTGCAGGGCTGGGACACACCCGGCTACGTACACCGTGATCACACCGACTTGCTGGACAAGGCGCTGCGAGGCCGCTTGCGCGCCACTCACACGGCGCTGCTGTCACCGTTTGACCCGCTGGTATGGGATCGCGCGCGGGTTCGGGCGATGTTCGATTTCGAGTACACCATCGAGTGCTACACGCCGGCAGCGCGTCGGCGCTATGGCTACTTCGTGCTGCCGATTCTGCATCGCGGCCGGCTGGTTGGTCGGCTGGATGCCAAGGCGCATCGGGGCGACGGGGTCTTCGAGATCAAGGCGCTGTTTCTGGAGGCAGGGGTGCCCCCCGAACCGTCGCTGGTTCACGCCCTGGCGAAGGCGATCGCCGATACTGCCCGCTGGCACGACACCGCGGAAATCAAGCTCAACCGGACGCAGCCGGCGGGTCTGGCGAAAGCGCTGCGGGAGGTCTGGCGCGCAGGCACCTGAGCGCCGGCGAGCCCGCCGTCCGTTACATCACGAACTGAGCAGGTACTCAGTGCGCACTGCTGGCCGGTGCCGGGCTCTGGTTGCAGGACTTGCCATGCAAGGCCTCACGCAATAAACCCGTCAGCGAGTTGCAACGAGCTGCCAGTTGCGGGCGGATGTCCGGATCTTCCGAATCGATCAGCAGACTGGTGCGCATTTGCTGGTAGCGCAACGGCAATTGATCCGGCGTGAAGATAGCCGCCGCACGATGGCAAGCCATATAGCTGGCTAAATAGTCGTCACAAGCGGGAATGCCGGTGTGGTCGGGTAGGTTGACGTCCTCCACCGTGACATGACCGTTGGCGGCTACGGTGTGATGCTGCGGATGGTGTACACCGGTAACCGTGGTGCTGGACGTGGTTGTCGCCGTGGTCGTCGTTGAAGGTGCCTGCGCAGGTTTTGGGGCCGGTTGATGGGCGCAGCCAGCCAGCAGCAGGCTGGCAATCGTGGTCACCAGGGTCAGGCGGGACAGGGCAGGCAGCATGGGGCTCTCCAATAAGGGTAACCGCGTGACTGAACCGGTACGGGACTGAAAAAATGCGGACCAACAACAATATAGCGTATGACTTGTCCACACTGGATGAGGTTAGCCATAAATAGAATCGGAATTGCCAATATAGGGTGAAGAGCCGTCGAAAAATCGGCTTGCTGGGCACGCTCCAGCACGATCGGGGCGGTCTCGCATTCCGTCCCGATCTGACGTTATGATCCTTCGCACTGTGTTTGCCGGGGTCACCAGAGTCTTGTGGCCCGATGCAGCTGATCCGTGATCTGTCTCATCGTTCACCCCTGGGGTTGTTTCCTTGCATACCAGTAAGCCGGCCACGCCTGCATGCCATGCGCGCAGGCGGGTCGAGTCTATAAACCTGTGGAGTGATTAACATGTCAGATCGTCAGATTGGTACCGTCAAGTGGTTCAACGATGCCAAGGGCTTCGGCTTCATCAGCCGTGATAACGGCCCGGACGTTTTCGTCCATTTTCGCGCGATTACCGGTGGTGGTTTCAAGAGCCTGCAGGAAGGCCAGCAGGTCTCCTTCAAGGTTGTGCAGGGCCAGAAGGGCTTGCAGGCCGATGAAGTGACCCCGGCCTGATCGCCGTATCACCCGTATGGGTGCTACCAAAAACCGGGCAGCGATGCCCGGTTTTTTCATGCCTGGATAATGAAAGCTATAAACTTCTTGACAAATCACTCGCCTCCTGAAATCCGTTATGCTTGGGTTACTGCGTCTGCTTGGCCACGTGCGTGCCCGGTAGGGATTTCCTGAATCCGTATCGTTCCACCCGACCCCAGCAAGCCCAGTAAGCCGTCGGCCCGGTGGGGCCGGTTTGTCTCAGCGTCTGGTAATGGATCGGAGTGAGTCATGTCGGATCGTGAAGTAGGTACCGTCAAGTGGTTCAACGACGCCAAGGGTTTCGGCTTCATCAGCCGGGAAAGTGGCCCTGACGTGTTTGTGCATTTCCGCGCCATCAGTGGCTCGGGTTTCAAAAGCTTGCAGGAAGGCCAGAAAGTCAGCTTCAAGGTTGTCGACGGCCAGAAGGGCTTGCAGGCCGAGGACGTCACGGCAGCTTGATCGTCGTGAATGAATCAGGGTGAGTAAAACAAAAGGAGGCCGGCGCAAGCCGGCCTCCTTTTGTTTATGGTTGCGCTGCGATGATCGCGCCACAGGTTAATCTGTAGGGATGTCAGATCATTTTGTCGAAAATGCAGCCTCCCCGATCCCGTCGATAATCGCCCCGCGGGTCGAGCAGACCATGCTGCCGGTTTCAACGGATGACGGTTCGCGGATTGAATTGCTGTGTGTCCATCCTGTCGCTGAGTGGCATCAGCTGTTGTATTGGTTGCCGGCAATGGGCATGCCGGCCAGGCATTATCTACCGTTGGCCGAAGCACTCGCTATGCAGGGCGTGGCCGTGGCTGTGCATGAATGGCGCGGCATTGGCTCCAGTAATCGGCGTGCGGGTCGTCATTGCAATTGGGGTTATCGCCAATTGCTGGAAGAAGACTTGCCAGCAGCGGTGGCGGCGGTGCGCAAGCGCTGGCCAAAGGCGGCATGTTGGTTGGGCGGCCATAGCCTTGGTGGACAGTTGAGCTCGCTGTTTGCCAGCGGACACCCTGACGAATACGCCGGGTTGGTGCTGGTGGCCAGCGGCTCGCCTTACTGGCGCCGATTTCGACATGGCTGGCTGATCGGCGCGGCCTATGTCGGCGCACCGCTGTTGGCCGATGCGCTCGGCTACCTGCCCGGGCGCCGGATCGGGTTTGGCGGCAACGAAGCGCGCGGGGTGATCGCCGACTGGGCGCGCAGCGGACGCACGGGCCGCTATGCGGCAGCTGGAGTGGAACAGGATTTCGAACAGCAGCTTGCGTCGCTGCGCCTGCCTTTGCTGGCGCTGCGCCTGGGCGATGACTGGCTCGGACCATCGGCGTCGCTGGATTGGTTGGTCGGCAAGATGCCTCAAGCGCAGCGTCAGTTGGGAGTCATCACGCCACAGGATCTGGGCGGGTTGCCGGCCGATCACTTCGGCTGGATGAAAACCCCGGCGCCGATCGCCGAACATATTGCCCGCTGGATGGGCGGTCCGGCTGCCGCCTGGGGCAACCCGTCAGGACGCGGTGTTTCACTGCACAGCAACACGATCACTTGATACTGATGAGTCGTGCCTCATGTTGGTTAACTCACGCTTGCCGGGTAGCCTGATGAATCTGTTTGAATCGTTTGTCCAACGCAGTCTCACTTTGCGTAATCGCCTGGTCGTTTCGCCGATGTGCCAGTACTCGGCCACCGACGGAGTGCCCGACAACTGGCATCTGGTGCACCTGGGCAGTCGCGCCGTGGGTGGCGCGGCGGCGGTGATCGCGGAAGCCACCGCCATATCGGCGCAGGGGCGCATCTCGCACGGCGATACTGGCTTGTGGAATCAGGCACAGCTGGACGCATGGCGGCCGATCGCGCATTTCATCAAATCGCACGGTGCGATTGCCGGCGTGCAACTGGCGCATGCCGGGCGCAAGTCCAGCGCGCAGCGCCCGTGGGAAGGGCATGGCCCACTGGAGGCAGGGCAGGATGACTGGCTGACGGTGGCACCGTCGGCGTTACCGTTCGATGTGTCCTGGCACACGCCGCAGGCCCTGGACAATGCAGGCATCCAGCGCGTGATCGCCGATTTTCGCGCCGCCGCGCAGCGAGCATTGACGGCTGGTTTCCAGTTGATCGAAATACACGCGGCGCACGGTTATCTGCTGCATCAGTTCCTGTCGCCGCTGAGCAACCAGCGTGGTGATGAATACGGCGGCAGTTTCGACAACCGCAGCCGCATCGTGCGTGAGGTGGTCACTGCCGTGCGTGAGGTATGGCCGGCCGAGTTGCCCCTGTGGTTACGCATTTCGGCCACCGATTGGGTCGATGGCGGCTGGGACATCGCGCAGAGCGTGCAACTGGCCAAACAGGTGAAACCGCTTGGAGTAGATCTGATCGACGTCTCCAGCGCGGGTCTGCTGCCGAACGTCAAGATTCCGCTCGGTCCCGGTTACCAGGTGCCGTTTGCGGCGCGCATTCGACGCGAGGCGGCGATGGCCACCGGTGCGGTAGGCTTGATCACCGAAGCGGAGCAGGCGGCAGATATCGTCGCCAAGGGCGAAGCCGACGTAGTATTGATGGCACGCGAAAGCCTGCGTGATCCGTATTTTCCGCGCCGGGCTGCGGAACGGCTGGACGCGAGCATCAATGGCCCGATCCAGTATCAGCGTGCCTGGTAAATCGAGAGAGATGTGATGGAAACTCATCCGATACTGATTGAAGGTCGCCTGCATGACCTCGGCGATGGTTTTACGGTGCGCCGGATGTTGCCGGTATTGCAGGCGCGCCACGTCGGTCCGTTCGTATTCTTCGATCACATGGGACCGGCCGTGTTCGCCGCCGGCAACGGGATGGACGTACGGCCGCACCCGCATATCGGGCTCGCCACGGTGACCTGGCTGTTCGACGGCATGATCCGTCACCGGGACAGCCTGGGCAGTGTCGCCGACATCCGCTCCGGTGAAGTGAACTGGATGACCGCCGGTAGCGGCATTGTGCATTCGGAGCGTACGCCGCCGGATCAACGCCGCGACGGGCAGACGTTGCATGGGGTGCAGATCTGGGTGGCGCTCCCGCTGATCGATGAAGAAATCGCGCCCGAATTCCACCATCACGATCGCGCAGCGCTGCCAAAGGTTCGGCGACCTGGGGTGGACGCGGTGTTGATTGTGGGCGATGCGTATGGCGAGCATTCGCCGGTAAAGGTGTTCGCCCCGATGTTCCTGCTGGAAGTCCAAATGGCTGCGGGCGCCGAGCTGGAGTTGCCCCAGGAGCATGTCGAGCGCGGTATCCACGTCGTCGAGGGCGAGATCAGTTGGGGTGAGCTGGAAATCGGTGCGAACCAGATGGCAGTGCAGGCTGGGCCGTCGGCGCCACCATTGCGTGCACGCGCGGCTAGCCGGCTGATGTTGTTCGGCGGTGCGCCGCTGGATGGCGAGCGCCACCTATGGTGGAACTTCGTCGCCAGCTCACGCGAGCGCATCGAACAGGCCAAGGCCGATTGGCAGGCAGGGCGTTTCGGCAAGGTACCGGGTGACGACAAAGAGTTCATTCCTTTGCCGGGGTAACCATTGCGGTTGCAACAGCACAACGGCAGGATCACGCTGGTTGAATTGATCCCGCGCGGAGTCCCACATGGCTGGCTTCACCCGTTTTGGCGAGTTCTATCCGTACTATCTGAGCGAGCACAGCAACCGCGTCTGTCGCCGCCTGCATTTCATCGGCAGCAGCCTGGTGATTGCGGTGCTGGTAGCGGTGGTGTGGACGGGCCAGTTGCGCTGGTTGTGGCTGATGCCATTGGCTGGCTACGGCTGTGCCTGGGTGGGCCACTATGTTTTCGAAAAGAACCGCCCGGCGACTTTCAAGCATCCGTTGTACAGCCTGCTCGGCGACTGGGTGATGTACGGGCAGATGCTGCGCGGGAGAATAAGTTTCTGACCGCGATCGTTTCCGCCCGCAGCCTCAGCGGTATTTCTGATGGCAGCTCTTGCAGGTTTCGCCGATCGGCTTGATCGCTGCTGCGAGTGTCGCGCAGTCGGCGGGAGCTGCCTGTACTGCTTGTTGCACGCGAGTTTGCAGCTGTTTGGCAGCGTCGGTGAACGGCTGTTCTGCAATGTCGAATACCGGCACGATGTCAGGGGCGGTGGACTGCAGCCGCTCCAGATGGTGCTGGATACTGGTCGCGTCGCAATGCCCGGCCTTGAGAGCGTGGCTCAGTTGACCCATGTGATAGTCCATCGTTGTCATCACCGCTTTCGGCATCGGATTGCGTTCGGCCAACGTATTCATGACGTTGACCGTGCCAATCACGCCGATCGCCAGTCCGAGCAGGATCAAGAGAGCAATGCGCATCGATTCGACTCACTGGTTGTCGACAAGTCCGTGAGAATAACTCGCCTGGTGAGCCTTTAGACAGGCTCTGCGTGCGTTACATCCATGTTGTCGCGATAAAATGACCACTACATTGCAGCAGGCCAGGCCAGTGATACGCACACCCAAGACACCTAACCATCGGATCGGACACACACCCGGCAGCATGCTGGTATGAGCGATGTGGATTTTCCGATCGAGCGCTTTCAGGGTGTGGAACGATTGTATGGCGCCGGTAGCGTGGCTACGTTCGCGCGTGCCCATGTCTGCGTGATCGGCATCGGTGGTGTGGGTTCGTGGGCGGCTGAGGCATTGGCGCGCAGTGGCGTTGGCCGACTCACCTTGATCGATGCTGACGAAGTCTGCGTGTCCAACACCAATCGCCAGCTGCACGCGCTCGACGGTGAATACGGCAAGTCGAAAGTAGGCGTGATCGCGGCGCGTGCCCATGCGATCAATCCAGCGATCCAGCTGGATGCTGTCGAGCGGTTCCTCACGCCATCCACGCTGGACGAGTTGCTCGATCGTGGCTACGACGTGGTGCTGGATGCCTGCGACGCTTTTCGGGTGAAGCTGGAGACGATCGCCTGGTGCCGTCGCCGCAAGCTGCCGATCGTCACGGTCGGTTCGGCCGGCGGGCGCACCGATTCGACGCAGATCCGCGTGCGCGACCTGTCGCGCACCGAGCACGATGCGATGTTCAGCCTGATCCGCAAGAAGCTCCGTACGGACTTCAATTTTCCGCGCAATCCCGACCGCTACTTCGGTGTATCAGCCGTCTATTCGTTGCAGAACGTGCAGTACCCGCAACCCGATGGCACGGTCAGTGGCAATCGGCCGCCCGGTGGCGATGCGTTGAATCTCGCCTGCGGTGGTGGCCTCGGTGCGGCCACCCACGTCACTGGCGCGTTCGCGTTCGCAGCAGTCGGGAAGGTGCTGGAGAAGCTGCTCCAACCGTGACTCTTCTCCCCTATGGGGAGAAGATGCCCGTAGGGAAGATGAGGGGTGGGTGCTCGCGGGGAGGTCAATCGAAGCGCGCTTTGATGCAACATCCGTCGACCGTGGCCCCTCACCCCAACCCTCTCCCCAAAGGGGAGAGGGGGCAAAGCGCGAGGAGCAAAGCGCGAGGAGCAAAGCGCGAGGAGCAAAGCGTCACCAACCCATGTAGTGCCCGCCGTTGATGGCCAGGTTCGCGCCGGTGATCCAGCTTGCCTGCTCGCCGGTAAGGAACGCCACGGCATGGGCGATTTCATCCGGCCGACCGAGACGGCCCACCGGGATCTGCGCCACGATCTTCGCGCGCACTTCCTCGGGCACGGCCATCACCATATCGGTGCCCACATATCCCGGTGAGACGGTGTTCACGGTGATGCCGAACTTGGCGTTCTCCTGTGCCAGCGAGATCGTGAATCCGTGCATGCCGGCCTTGGCGGCAGCGTAGTTCGCCTGGCCGTACTGGCCTTTCTGACCGTTGATCGAACTGATCTGCACGATGCGGCCCCACTTGCGTTCACGCATGCCCTCGATCACCGGACGGGTGACGTTGAAGCAGGCGTTCAAGTTGGTGTTCACCACGTCCATCCACTGCACGTAGTCCATCTTGTGGAAGGTGGTGTCGCGGGTGATGCCTGCGTTGTTCACCAGGATCTCCACCGGCCCGCACTTGCTCTCGAGCTCGCGCATCATCGCTTCGCAGGCGACCGAGTCGCACACGTCACCCTGCACCATGCATACGGAGATACCTTCGCTGGCCAGCGCTTTTCGCCACGCTTCAGCCTTGTCCGGATCGCGATAATTGGTGGCGACACGATGCCCCTGGCCGGCCAGGTAACGAATGATGGCGGTACCGATGCCGCCGGTGCCGCCCGTGACCAATGCGGTGCGCTGAGTCATGTGCTTGGATCTCCTATGAGCTGAAACAGTGGGCTTTGTATACCGGGATCATGGCAAAATCATTGCTGCAATCCACTGACATGCAGCGTGGTGTACCACTGCTTTATAACGTTTCACGCGACAGAGTGACCGCTGCAATGCGGCAAAAGTGCCGGCGTGAAATTCGCAAGAGCCTGCGTCAGCAGATCATGCACGTCGGTCGCGGCGGCTGGCGGTGGTAGATGGAGGAAGGCCAGTGCCCGGCGCAGCGCGGGTAACGGGTCCAATGGGTCGACCGGATGCGCCTCTCCAGACTTCGACAGCTTGGTTCCGTCGGCATCCAGCGCCAGCGGCAGATGCAGGTAACCTGGCGTCGGCAGGTCGAGGCAACGTTGCAGCCAGATCTGTCGTGCGGTGGAGTCGAGCAGGTCGTTGCCACGCACCACCTGGGTGACGCCTTGAAACGCATCGTCCACCACGCACGCCAGTTGGTAAGAATAGAAACCCTCAACCCGGCGGATCACGAAATCCCCGGCGCTTTCGTGCAGATTCTGGCGTTGCGGGCCTTGCAGGGCGTCGTCGAAAGTCACCTCCACGTTCGGCACTCGCAGACGCCACGCCGGTGGACGATCCCCGCTGGCGGCAGCCACGCATCGGCCATCCCGGTGGATGTCGTTGCTGACGGCCAGATCGTTGCGACTGCACCAGCAGGGAAACACCTGGTCGGTCGCCCGAAGTTGCTCGAACGCGGCCTCGTAGGCGCCGATGCGCTGCGATTGGAACAGCGTCGGTCCATCGGCGACGAGGCCGAACGCGGGCAGTGCGGCGAGGATGCTGGCTGCCGAGCCGGCGCGTTCGCGTGGCGGGTCGATGTCCTCCATCCGCAACAGCCACTGCCCCCCGGCGTGCCGCGCGCACAGCCAGCTGCCCACCGCGGCCACCAGCGAGCCGAAGTGCAGTTGTCCGGTGGGTGAGGGGGCGAAGCGGCCGCGGTAGGTCATGGGGGTCATTTTAGAGCCTGTTCATGATCTCCCCGCTGTCCCATATGCGTCATGCACCCTTGAAACCGCGCGTCTGCGCCCCGAACCTTCATCCGCGGCCCACACCGCAATCCTTCATGACTGCCAGGGAGAGTGACGGCCATGCGCCGCATCGCGTTATTCATCGGTACCAACGTCGCCGTCCTGCTCTTGCTGAGCATCGTCTGTCACCTGTTCGGCATCGACCAGATGGCGGCCAGCCGTGGTTACGGCGGCATGACCGGCCTGCTCGTTTTTGCCGCCGTGTTCGGCATGGGCGGTGCGTTCATTTCGCTGGCCATATCCAAGTGGATGGCCAAGATGTCCACCGGCGCGCGAGTGATCACGCAGCCACAGAACGACACTGAGCGCTGGCTGCTCGACACCGTTCGCCGCCATGCCCAGAACGCGGGTATCGCGATGCCCGAGGTGGCGATCTACGACGCCCCGGAAATGAACGCGTTCGCGACCGGCATGACGAAGAACAGCTCGCTGGTGGCGGTCAGCTCAGGCCTGCTGCAGCAAATGGATCGCGAGCAGATCACCGCCGTGCTGGGCCATGAGATCGGCCATATCGCCAATGGCGACATGGTCACCTTGACCTTGATTCAGGGCGTGCTGAACACGCTGGTAATCCTGGCTGCGCGGATCGTCGGCCGGCTGGTGGACAACTGGCTGTCCGGCGGCCGCGACAGTCGCGATGGCGGCGGCATCGGCTATTTCGTGGTGGTGATGGTGTTGCAGCTGGTATTCGGCTTGTTCGCCTCGATGATCGTGGCGGCGTTCTCGCGCTGGCGCGAGTACCGCGCCGATGCGGCGGGAGCGAAGTTCGCCGGCACCAGCGCGATGATCTCCGCGCTGCAGCGACTGCAGGTCGACCACGGTGAAAACACACTGCCCAAGACGATCGCTGCGTTCGGCATCTCAGGCCCCCTGGCCGATGGCTTCAGGCGCCTATTCATGACTCATCCGCCGCTGGAAGAGCGTATCGCTGCATTGCAAAATCCCTCGGCAAACCGCTGACTTTGAAGCCCCTCTCTCACCGGGAGGGATTCAGCGTTTAACCTGTCGCATTGAATTCAATCAAAGCAAGAGCCAGAACCGTATGAGCGCACCCGCCGAAACCCGCAAATTCGAAGCCGAAGTTGCCCAGGTCCTGCACCTGGTCACCCACTCGCTGTATTCGCACAAGGAAATTTTCCTGCGCGAGCTGATTTCCAACGCCTCCGATGCCTGCGACAAGCTGCGCTTCGAGTCGATCGCCAAACCCGAGTTGCTGGCAGGCGATGGCGAGCTGCATATCGACGTCAGCTGGGATCCGGATGCGCGCACGATCACCGTGCGCGACAACGGCGTCGGCATGAATCGCGATGAGGTGATCGCGAACATCGGCACCATCGCCAGCTCCGGCACGCGACGTTTCCTGGAGGCGATGTCGGGTGCACAGAAGGCCGATGCACGGCTGATTGGTCAGTTCGGCGTGGGCTTCTATTCCGCGTTCGTGGTGGCCGACAAGGTCGCTGTACTCAGCCGTCGCGCCGATGCACCGGCGAGCGAGGGCGTGAAGTGGGAGAGCGACGGCAAGGGCGAGTATTCGCTGGAGTCCGTCGAACTGGCCGAGCGCGGGACTTCCGTCATCCTGCACCTGAAGGCGGATGAGGACGAATTCCTCAAGCGCTGGCAGTTGCGTTCGTTGATCACCCGTTATTCCGATCACGTGGCATTCCCGATCCGCATGCCGGTCGAGAAGGACGGCAAGCCGACCGACGAGTGGGAGACCGTCAACGCCGCCTCGGCACTGTGGACCAAGCCGAAATCGGAGATTTCCGACGAGGACTATCAGAGCTTCTATAAGTCACTCGGTCACGATTTCAACGACGCGCTGGCCTGGACGCACAACCGCGTCGAAGGTAACCAGAGCTTCACCACGCTGTTGTACATCCCCTCGCAACCGCCATTCGATCTGGCGATGGGTGGCCGCGACGAGCGCAAGGGGCTCAAGCTCTATATCAAGCGCGTCTTCATCATGGACGCCGCCGAGGAGCTGCTGCCGAATTACCTGCGCTTCGTGCGCGGCGTGGTCGACGCGGATGACCTTCCGCTCAATGTCAGCCGCGAGCTGCTGCAGAAGAACCGCCAGCTCGAGCGCATCAAGTCTGCCTGCGTCAAGCGCGTGCTCGACCTGATCGAGAAGCTGGCCAACGACGAGCCGGAGAAGTTCGCCACGTTCTACAAGGCGTTCGGCAACACTCTGAAAGAAGGCATCAGCGAGGACGCGAACAACCGCGAGCGCATTGCCAAGCTGCTGCGTTTCGCCTCGACCAAGGGCGAGGGCAGCGCGCAGACCGTCTCCTTCGATGATTACATCGGCCGCATGCCGGTGGGCCAGGACACGATCTGGTTCATCACTGCCGACAGCTACGCCGCCGCGCTGGGCAGTCCGCAGCTGGAAGCGTTCAAGGCCAAAGGCGTCGAAGTGTTGCTGATGTCCGACCGCATCGATGAATGGATGCTCGGCAGCCTCAGCGAGTACAGCGGCAAGAAATTGCAGAACGTCGCCAAGGGCGAGCTGCCGCTGGACGAAGCGGACAAGCAGAAGCAGGAAGAGGCCACCAAGGAAGCCGAGCCGCTGCTGAAGAAGCTGAAGGACCTGCTCGGCGATAACGTCGGCGACGTGCGCGTCTCCGCGCGTCTCACCGATTCGCCGTCGTGCCTTGCGCTGAATGATTACGAGATGGCTCCACATCTCGCCCGTCTGCTGCGCGAAGCCGGCCACGACATGCCCGAGAACAAGCCGACGCTGGAAATCAATCCGCAGCATCCGCTGCTCAAGCGCATCGAAGCAGAGACTGATGAGGCCAAGGCGAAAGATATCGCCCTGCTGTTGCTGGGCCAGGCCGAGATCGCCGCTGGTGCACAGCTTCCGGATCCATCCGCGTTCGTGCAGCGGATGAATCGGGTATTGCTGGCGTCGTAAGTCTTGCGCTGAAGTCGCACAGATAAAAGCCCGCCCTACCGGCTAATGCCAGTCAGTTAAGGTATTGACGCCGCCGGAATGACCCAAGAGGCTCATGGTTTTCCATGAGCCTCTTGCTTTGATCACTACCCTGCAGACCCACCTTGATGCGGTAGGCGACCTGTCTG